>Ga0214923_10000974_pt1 | contig 41955 bp, 45 predicted proteins | sample LL1510_MetaG_FD_177993 | JGI IMG/M metagenome (GOLD analysis project Ga0214923, IMG submission 177993) | Freshwater microbial communities from Lake Lanier, Atlanta, Georgia, United States - LL-1510 | ecosystem: Environmental > Aquatic > Freshwater > Lake | place: USA: Georgia | collected... | reverse complement strand
TCTGGTAATCCAAATGCTATTCCTATGTTAGAAAAAAATTTAGATAAAGTTCATTGGAATTTCTTGTCATGTAATCCAAATGCATTACATTTGTTATTTGATTATGACTATGAAGGAATGAAAACACAATGTGAACCAATGTTTAAAGAATTATGTGAATATGTATTTAATCCTAAAAGAATAATTCATTTTTGTAAATTATATAATATTGATTTTGATGAATATATGGAAATTATTTAATATTTTAACATTTATTTTATTAAAAAATTGAAATAATATAATATTAACAAATAAATAATATATATTAATATGTTCAAGACAATTCCAAAACAATATATTGATTGGGAATATTTATCTAAAAATCCAAATGCTATTCCTATATTAGAAAAAAATTTGGATAAAGTTGATTGGATTTATTTATCTAAAAATCCAAATGCTATTCCAATATTAGAAAAAAATTTGGATAAAGTCGATTGGAATTATTTATCTAAAAATCCAAATGCTATTCCTATATTAGAAAAAAATTTGGATAAAGTGAATTGGAATTATTTATCTAAAAATCCAAATGCTATTTCTATATTAGAAAAAAATTTGGATAAAGTCGATTGGATTTATTTATCTAAAAATCCAAATGCTATTCATATATTAGAAAATTTTTTGGATAAAGTCGATTGGGATTATTTATCTAAAAATCCAAATGCTATTCCTATATTAGAAAAAAATTTACATAAAGTGAATTGGTTTGTGTTATCAAAAAATCCAAATGCTATTCCTATATTAAAAAAATTTTTAGATAATGTTGATTGGGATTATTTATCTTTAAATCCAAATGCTATTCCTATATTAAAAAAAAATTTGGATAAAGTGAATTGGAGTGGTTTATCTAATAATCCAAATGCTATTCATATTTTAGAAAAAAATTTAGATAATGTTGATTGGGGAGTTTTATCTGAAAATCCAAATGCTATTCATCTATTAGAGAAAAATTTGGATAAAGTTGAATTGTATTATTTATCTTTAAATCCAAATGCATTACATTTATTATTTGAGTATGACTATGAAGGTATGAAAAAACACAGAGAACCAATGTTTAAAGAATTATGTGAATATGTATTTAATTCTAAAAGAATAATTCGTTTTTGTAAATTATATAATATTGATTTTTACGAATATATGGAAATTATTTAATATTTTAACAGTTATTTTATTAAAATATTAAAAAATTGAAATTAAAAATATAAAAATTAACAAATAAAATAATAAATATTAAAATGTTCAAGACAATAACAAAACAATAAGTTTGATAAACCTATTTTGCCCTGAAATAAAGTGAAAAAGGGTGAATTATTAAGTAATGTTAAAGACAACCAAAATGAAGTATGGTGCAACTTTTTGGATTTGAAAAATAGAATATTCAAGAATAAACATTATCAGTTTCATAACCAAATACAAACTGACGGCGTTTCGTGTTGCTTATTATTTATTAGAAAAGATTTGAAGGATAAAAAATGGGGCACAAGAGTTCCTGTTTTACAAGAACAAGATTTCTACAATATTGAGGATTTATCAAAGGGACAATTAGACACTTTGAAAGACAGAAATATTGTAGGTTGTGATCCTGGTAAGCGTTCATTGGTTTATATGATGGATAAAAACGGAAACAAACTACAATACACAGCACCACAACGAAAACGAGAAAGTAAAGCAAAAACAAACCAAAGGATTTTATTGGAGGAAAGAAAGCGAAATGGTATTATTGAAAAAGAAACTATATTATCACTTCAAAATAGTAAATCAGTTGATTATGAAAAGTTCAAATTGTATCTGGTTGAAAAAAATAAATTAAACAAAGAAACAACCGAGTTTTATAAACGAGATACATTGAGGAAAATGAAGTTTCGGCAATATAGTTATGGTAAGAAAAGTATAGATACATTTTTGAATAAAATAAAAGAAACATTTGGAGAAAATATCCTAATTGGTTATGGAAATTGGAGTAGATCAACGCAAATGAAACATTTTATGCCTACGATGAATAAAGGATTAAGGAAATTAATTCATAAGAAATATGATACAATCACTATTAATGAGTGTAATACAAGTAAAAAGTGTTGCGATTGTAATAAAGATTTAGAATATTACAAGGATAAAGAAGGAAAGAAAGTGTTTCGTCTGTTAATTTGTTCTGACTGCGTGAGTTGCGAAAACAAAAAAATCGTATTTAGAACAAGAGATGCAAACTCTTCCATAAACATAATGAAATTAACTCAAATTTGGATAGAAACACAAGAACGACCATTATGTTTCCACATTTCGTCTTTCACATCTTCAAGTAAAAACAAGGAAGATGAAAAAGTAAGACCATCGTAGGTGAAATTCCTACTATTGATTTTACATTTTTTCTTATTTTTTGCCTAATAAAATGGGCGTTATAAATGAGAAAAGGTGTAAAATAATTGTATCAAAAAAAAGTAATCCCTTCTACCCTTTGTGTCTAATCGTTCTATTGCGGTAAAATAATTTACAAAATCCGAACCATATTTACTAAGTTCATTAATATTTAATTTTTCAAAATCTTTTATTATATCTTCTTTACTAAAATCATATAATATATGTGTTATTTCTTGTTTGCTTAATTTATTTAATATATTATCGTGTTTTTTTTTTAATTGTTTTAGATTTAAACTTTTTGTTTGTTGCATTTTTATATTTTTTTGATTTTTTTTTGCCGCCTTTTGATTTGTATATTTCTCTTAAATCGTGTTCCGGAACATCTAAAAATTTACCTACATTTATAGCAATATCTTTTCCATATTTATTTGAGAATATTTTTATATTTGTAGTATTTGTTACATCAATAATTGTAGTATCTTTTAATTGATATTCTTGAAAAACAATATTTTGTTTATTTTTTACATTTCTAAATATATATATATTATTTACAGGGTCTATATAATTAATTTTTATTAATTTTAAAACTTCATTTATATCATCTCCAATTAAATATAAATTATTAATTTTCAAATCTAAATAACTATCTAATGTTGTCATATATATTAATTATATTTAATATATTGTGAAATATATGTAAAATTGTTAAAATTTATATACTTTAATTATATAGTTATGAATTATTTAGAAAAATTAAAACAAAATTTAATGGTAAAACCGAACGTTCAAGAAAGAGAAAAAGTTGCAGTAGTTATAAAAGGTGAAAAAGACAAAAAAATAGCAAAAAAGGATGATAATTTTGAAAAAAATATTCTTGATATTGGAGAGAAAATTTCATCAATTGAGCAAGTAGAAGGTATATTTCCAATTAAAATTCAAAATCAAGAACAACGAATTAGACATCCTATTATAATAGATAAAACAGATGTTGGATTTGATAGACAAACATTATTAAAAAAACTTGCAGATAATAAAAAAACCAAAGTTACAATAAAACCATTAATTGAAGCAGAAGAAAAACAAAATGATGAGGATGAAATTGAAATAAATATTAAAAAACCAGTTGTTAAAAAAGTTAAAAAATTGGAGAAAAAAATTACATTAAAAATAGAAGATGCAAATATGGATAATGTAAATGAAAATATGGATAATGTAAATGAAAATATGGATAATGTAAATGAAAATATGGATAATGTAAATGAAAATATGGATAATATAAATGAAGATGAAGATATAATTGTTAAACCAATAAATAATACAAGAAAAGAAAAAAAACAAATGGAAGATGAAGAAATAAAAATTCTACAACCAAAAGAGAGAAAAAGAAAAACAAAAAAAGTTGAAAAAGGGATAGCGGTTTTAGGTCCGGAAGTGGTAGTTGAATTAGGCGACACTGAAATAACAAATCGTATTCCAAAAAGAGCTCCTCCAATAAATATAAAAGTGTCAAGTTATGTAATGAATAATAGAGAGATATTTGTAAATTTTATAAATTCATTATTTGAACCATATAAAAGAGAATTGAATGAAAATAAAGAAAATATTTCTTGTGATAATATTGGAAAAACATCGTCAGATTTCTCTCTATTAACACATCAAAAAATAGTAAGAGACTATTTAAATTTGTATACACCATATCGTGGTTTATTGTTATATCATGGTTTAGGTTCAGGTAAAACATGTACAAGTATTGGAATAGCAGAAGGTATGAAAGATTCTAAAAAAATAATTGTTATGACACCTGCTTCTTTACGTGCAAATTATATTGGCGAATTAAAAAAATGTGGCGATTTATTATATAAAAAAAATCAATTTTGGGAATGGATTTCAACTGAAAAAAATCCAGAAATATTAACAACTTTATCTGCAGTTTTAAATTTGCCACAAGAATTTATAATACGTCATAAAGGTGCATTTTTTATTAATATTAAAAAAAGTTCAAATTATGATGAATTAAGTGACATAAATAAATCAGTTTTAGAAGAACAATTGAATGAAATGATACGTCAAAAATATACATTTATTAGTTATAATGGATTAAGACAAAAAAAATTAAGTGAAATGACAAATGGATTTACAAAAAATATATTTGATAATTGTGTAGTAATTATAGATGAAGCGCATAATTTCATAAGTAGAATTGTAAATAAATTAAAAAAAGAAAGAAATATTAAAGTAAATAATCGTGGTGAAAAAGAAAGATTGCCTACAAATTTATCTGTAAAATTATATGAAATGCTTTTAAGTGCTAAAAATATGCGTGTAATTTTACTTACTGGAACACCTGTAATTAATTATCCAAATGAATTTGCAATTTTATTCAATATATTGAGAGGGTATATTAAAACATGGAAAATACCTTTGGTTGTTAATACAAGCAAAAAGATTGATAGAAATTCATTAAATGATATATTACTTGGAGAGAAAACAATGGATTATTTAGATTATTCTCCATCAAGTAAGGTTTTAACAATTACACGAAATCCATTTGGATTTAAAAATAAAATTAAACGAGAATCAGGATATCAAGGTGTTACAAATTTTAAGAAAACAGAAAAAGGAGAAAATGAATTTGATAGTGAATTTATTTCAGATGATGAATTTGAGCGAAAAATTATTTCCATATTACGAAAAAATGACATTGATATAATTCCTGATGGAATACGTATTAATTATAAAAAAGCATTACCAGATTCATTTGACGAGTTTGTTTTAAATTACATTGATACAACTGAAAATAAATTAAAAAATGTGGATAGTTTGAAACGAAGAATATTAGGGCTTTCATCTTATTTTAGAAGTGCACAAGAAAATTTATTACCAAAATTTAATAAACAATTAGGTGTTGATTATCATATTGTTCATGTTCCGATGAGTGATACACAATTTAAAATATATGAAAGTGCACGTGTTGAAGAAAGAAAAACCGAAAAAAACAAATTATTAAATAAATTGAATGAAAATTATAAAGAAAACTATGAAGAAAAATCATCAAGTTACAGAATTTTTTCTCGTTTATTTTGTAATTTTATTATTCCAGATAGACCTATTCCTATTAAAATGAAAAAAAAAGATGGAGAAAAAGTAAATGAAGAGAAGGACAATGAAGAAAAAGGGAAAGATGAAGAAATGGAAGAAGCATCAAGTGATATGGTTAATGTATTAAAAGAAGGTAAAAAAATAGAAGGCAAACAAGATATTGAAGACAATCGTGAAGGTGAAATAGAAGGGGATGAAGTATTAGAAAATATTGGTGGAACAAGTTATATGGAAAGATTGCAAAATAAATTGAAAGATATGGAAACGAACGGAGATGAATTTTTTACACCTGAAGCTTTGCAAAGATATAGTCCTAAATTTTTAAATATTCTTGAAAATATAAAGGATGAAGAATATCAAGGATTGCATTTAGTTTATAGTCAATTTAGAACAGCAGAAGGTATTGGATTATTTACAATAGTTTTAAATAAAAATGGTTTCACACAATTTAAAATAAAAAAAAATAAAATGGGTGTATGGATGATTAATATACCTGAAATTGATGAAGGAAAACAAACATATGCTTTATATACTGGAACAGAAACAGTTGAGGAAAAGGAAATTGTGCGTAAAATATATAATGGAGAATGGGATGATATTCCAGATAGTATTAGTTCTGTATTAAAAACAAAATATAGAAATAATAATATGGGTGAAGTTATTAAAGTTTTTATGATTACTTCATCTGGTTCTGAAGGCATAAATTTAAGAAATACACGTTACGTACATTTGATGGATCCATATTGGCACCCGGTACGTTCAGAACAAGTTATTGGAAGAGCAAGACGTATTTGTAGTCATAAAGATCTTCCAGAAAAATTACAAACAGTTGAAGTATTTATATATTTAATGGTTTTTACAGAAGAACAATTAAAGTCTGACGAATCAGTTGAATTGAAACGTAAAGATTTAAGTAAATCTATTCCACATGTTCCTTTAACAAGTGATCAATATTTATTTGAAATATCTGAAATTAAAGCAAATTTAACAAATCAACTGACAACGGCGATTAAAGAATCTGCATTTGATTGTTATATTTATTCAAATGGAAAATGTGTAAACTTTGGAGACACTACTATTGATAAATTTTCTTATGTTCCTGATTATTTAGAACAGCAAAATGACGCAACATTTCAAGCAAATAAAATAGCAATAGAATGGAAAGGAAAACCAATAATATTAAATGGTGTTGAATATGTATATCGTAGAATGAATAAAAATTTATTAAATATATATGATAAAAAATCTTATCAAAATGCATTAAATGACCCTTCTATAATTCCAGTGCAAATAGGAACCTTAGAAAATACAGAACGTGGTCAAGTTTTCAAACAATTGGTAATATAAAAATATTTAATAGATAAATAATTTAATATATAAATAATTTAATTAGTTAAAAGTTTCAAATATCTCGGAACGATTAAATATTTAATTTAGAGTTTATTTGGTTTTTTGAATTATTTCAAGAATTTTATCTAATTTGTAATTTAAAGTAATAATATCTTTTTCGATTTTTTCTATTCTGTCAAATTTTTCTTTTTCTATTTTATCAATATTATCATTGAAATTTATATTATCTTTTTTTTTTAATTTTGAAAAAATATAATCATCATTATTTATAATGTTATTTTCATTAATATTTTCTAAATTTGAATATTTATTTTTATCAATATCTTCATGATTTTGTTCATTTGGATATATCGTGATAATTGTTTTATCAAATGACACCTTGTTATCTTTTTTTTTTGTTTCTAATGATGTTAAAAAATCTATTGTATTTTGTGTATTATTTTTATTAATTTGTTCAACATCATATTTACGTTGATTTTGTATATCTTTTATTATTTTATCAATATGTTTTATTGGTTTATCTTGAAATTTATCAATAAAATCAGGAACTTGTGGTATTTTAACATTAATCATTTCTTTAAATTCTTCTTGTTTTTTATTAAATTCATTTTCAAATTGTTTTTTATTATTATTTTGAATATCTTCATATGTTATTAATTCTTTTTCTATTTGTTGATGAGGTATATATTCGTCATAAATTTTTATTTTAACTGGTTGTTGTAAATTTGTTATATAATTTTTTTTTATATAGTTGATAATTAGAGAAATATATTTTTGATTTAATTGTAATAATGATGTATTTTTCTTTTCTTCAATTTCATAAAATTTATCTAAATTACTATAAAAAATATTGTATATTTCATTTTGACATTTATTATCAAGTGATTTAAAAATATCAGTATCTTCTATTATTTCATATAATATTTTTACATTTTTTTTATTTTTAAATTCCATGTTTGTTTAATAATTATATTTTTATATTTTTATAATTATTATAAATTTAAATAAAATTTTATTTTATTTTTTTTTCAATTCATCAATTTCTTCTTTCAAATCTTGTATTGAACGCACTAAAACCGCCAATAATTTATCATGGGATACTAATATTTTATCTGGGTTTTTATCAATAACTAAATCAGGAATTGATACATTTGCATCTTCTTGTGCTTGTTTTAATTCTTGTGCAATAAATCCAATATCTCTATCGCCAATTCTACCCCCATCACGCATATTCCAAGTAAAAAAAACTGGATTTAATTTAGTTATAAAATTAATACCTTCATTCTTTGGTTCTAATGATTTAATATCAGTTTTATCTCTACCATCTGACAACGAATTAAAACTACCATAATAATTTATTGTTGTTAAAGAAGAATTACCAAGCACCATTTCATTACTTGCATTACTTGATGTTGATTCTGCTCCATTTCCAATATATGTACAATTATATCCTGTTGTCAAATTTTTACCTGCTTTATATCCTATTGCAGTATTTTGATATCCAGATGTCAAATCTTGAAATGTATTAGAACCATGTGCTGTATTATAAGAACTGTCTGTTATTAAATATAATGAACCATTACCAATAGCAATATTTCTTGATCCTACCGTACATTTATTCAATGCTTGATATCCAAATGCAATATTGTCATTTCCAGTTGTATTATTTTCTAATGCTGAATGACCGATTGATGTATTGCTATATCCAGTAGTATTATTATACGAAGAATTAAACCCAAATGCTGTATTACCAGACCCTGACGAGTTAGAATATAAGGATTGAACACCAACACTGGTGTTTTGATTACCAGATGTATTTGAATATAAACCTTGCACACCAACAGCAGTGTTTTCATTTCCAGTTGTATTATTTTCTAAACTATTACTTCCAATTGCAGTGTTTTTTGAACCAGTTGTATTAAAACATAAAGTGGCTGTTCCAAATGCAGTGTTGTAACTTCCGTCTGTATTTTCAAGTAAACAATTTGTTCCAAATGCGGAATTAGAACCGCCTGTTATATTATTTGCCAAAGAAAATGCTCCAAATGCAGAATTATAATTTCCGGTTGTATTATTTAAAGCAGAATCAATACCAAAAGCAGAATTTTGTATTCCATCAGTGTTATTTGCTAAAGCGTTTGTTCCATACTTAGTATTGTTAGACATTATTTATATTATATTATAATAAAAAAAAATATTAAATTTTTAATTAATTTCATTTTTCCTTAATTTCTCACGGATTAACATTATATCATCTTGCACTTCTGGCTCTCTACCACGAATAAAATGATTTAATTTAGCATCTCTAGTCGCTAATAATAATTTTTTTAAATCTTCATTTTGTGAAAATTTTGCATATTGTGCATCATATAATTCTTTTTTTTTCCGTTTTTCAATAAAATCAGTATCTATTGTAACTTCAATTGGTCTCAACAATTCTTTTTTTAATTTTCCAGTTTTACTTCCTGCGGCTTTAGCCATTACAGGGTCTTTGGATAATTCAGTGCCAGAATCAAGTGAAAAACTTAAATAAAATTCGGGGTTATTTTTTTTAAATTTGGATCCTTGATAATAATGTTCAACAGTATTCCATTTATGATTGTCTAATGTAAATGGTGCAATCCAAAAATTAGATAATTTTTTACGCCATTGTGGTATAGATGCTAAAGTAGCAAATTCAATAAGTCTGTCATTTGGTATTTTTTCACCACTACCTTTTCCTGGAAGTGGTTTGTCTAATGATTTTGAATAAAATTGGAAAACAATGTCATCATTATACAAACCTCGCAATTTTGATTGAGTTAAATCTTCATATTGCGGTTCTTTGACTACCGTTTTATTTTGTTTTGATTTGAATTTTTGAAAATCAGGTATTATTGCAAATGGACCTGAATTTTTTTCCAAACATTTTTCATAAACCAACATTTTAATATCATATGGAATTTCGCTAAATTTAAATATCATTTTTTTTTTATATTTAATTAATTTATAATGATCACCTGTATAATCAACAATAATATAAAAATCAGGTGTAAAAACGCCTTTTTGTTCTAAAGTTTTATCAATTAATTGACCACATTGTAAAACATTTTTATCGTCTTTTTCTTTAAAATTTTCACTGGATAAAATAATAATTTTTATATTTAATATCCTTTCTAATGTACTTATTGACCATGTATCTGCCCAAAAATTACAACTTCTTATAGCTTTTTTAAATTTTTCTAAAGTATCAATTCCTTTCATAAATTTAAATTCTCTCAATATTGAAGTTGTTACTTTTTTTTCGCCAACTAATTTATCATGTTCTGCTTTTACTTCTTTTGCTTGTGTTGCTATTTGTTTTTGTTTGTCTCTATCAATTATATTTTTAAATCTTTCTTTAAGTAAAGAATATTCTTGTTCTAATTCTTTTATTTTATTTGTATCTCTAAGTAAAGATGCGTAATACATATCATATTGTTCTTTATAATTTTCAAATATTTCTTGTGTTGCTTCATCTGAAAGTTTTTTTCTTAATTTATAGACACTTGTTTGTTGTGCAATACTTGAAAATGCGTCTCGTATAGTAGCAAATAAACAATCACCATTACCTTCATTATCTTGAATTTCATAATATTTATTTTGCATAAATTTTTTTATCCATACATCATCATTTGATTCATGATATTTTTCTCTAATATCTTTCGATTCTTTTGATGTTTCTTCTCTCAATAATGGAGGAACTGGAACACCTTTAATTTGTATAAAAACATCTTGACGTTCTGGTGGAATATCATAATCTATTACAATTTTTTCATCAATTATTTCTTCATCTGTATCTCGTGCTTCAATATCATCATCATCATCATTATTTGCATCTTTACCTTTACTTTTTATGTTATTATCTTCTACATCTACTTCTATTTCTGGTTTCAACCGAAATTTATTTAAAAATTCTTTTGTAACAAAAGAATAAATTAATGGTTCACCTATTTTTTCCAATTCTAAATTATTATAATCATCTAAATAACTTAAATAATCACTTGCTTTAATTTCATAAATACCTATTTGAATAACTTTATTATTATGCTTTACTAAATAAATTGGAAAATATAATATATTTTTATCTTCATAAGTATTTTTAGAATTACCAACAGCAATAATAATATCAATATCTTTTATTTCTATTTGATATAAATTTGCTTCTGTATTTAAATCATCATAATCAACACTTTTTAATTCTGGATAACTAACACTTTCATTTATTTTTGATAACACCATTTATATTATTTATAATTATTATTTATATATTATATTAATAATAATAATTATAATTATTATTATTACACATTCCAAATAGAAAAATGAGTGTTGGTTTATTTCTTCTAGGATGTAAATCCCAATTCAAAATGCACTACTTTATCTAAAATTGATGGAATTAATAAATCTGAAAGTTTTGTTTTTTCTTGAATAAGATGATAAGTGCTATTTAAATGATTATAATAAATACCTGTTTCACTATATTTTAATGTTCTAATTTTGACTAAAAGTGGTTGTAAAACATTAATATAAATATTTGCAGCATCTATTGCAAATTGTGAATTATTTGTTTCATTCATTTGTTTCATACATTCTTTTATTTTACTAATATTTTCGTATAAAAGTAACATTGAATTATTTAATTCTTCATTTTTTTTTGGATTATCAATTGTATTATGATATATATTAAAATAATTTTCATAAAGTAATGTTGCATTATTCATATCTGTTTTATTTGATTCAAAACGTTCAATTGCCATTTCAGTTGTTATTAATCCAAATAATAATTTATTTTTATCATCAATAATTTCATTTTTTAAATTATTAATTTCTTTTTTCATTTCTTCCATTAAATCATATACTTTTTCATAATCACCAATAATAATCTCAATATTTAAATTACATGGGTCTGTAAGGTTTCCACAAATACATTTAAATTTACGATGTGAAAAAAAATCCTCTGTTGTTTCATTAAAAGTAATTGAAAAAATTGTGCCTTTTTTTGATGGTCTTTTACAATTTATACATTTAGGCATTAATTTTAAAAATGCTGAACGTTTTTCTTTTTTACTTAGTGAATTATTAAATATTATATTTCTTTTATAATTTGACAATTCAAGCTCAAAATCATATTTTAGTTTAAAAAATTCATTTAATGCATCATAAACTTCTAATGTATTATTTGGCATTTATTATAATATAAATATATTATTTTATAATATTTTAACAATTATATATTTTTATTTTAATTTATTTAGTGCATATTCATTTTCCCAATGAGGCAAGCCGGTTATTAATTCTTGTTGTGCTTTTTGTTTAGCTATTTGGTAATTTTTTATTTTTTCTAATATATATTGTTGTTTTTCTTTATTTTTTTGTGCAATTTCTTGTGGTGTTAGTTTTCCCTTATATTTATAAATTAATAATCCTATCAAAATTATTAAAAATAAAAAAAACATACCAATATTGAAAATAGTATTATTAAATTGTTCTTTTTTAAGATGTGATTGTTTTAATGCTTCATTTAAAAAATATTTTACTCCTGGTTCTGTTAAAATAGGAATAGAATGAAAATCCATATTATTTATAGTTAAAAATTTAAATTAAATTATACATATTTATATTATATGAAAAATTCATATTTAAATATTATAACTTTTTTATTAACAACTCTTTTATATTATACTTTATTAAAACCATCAATACCTTATCAATCATATAAAGATAATACTTTGTATAAAAATTATGTTTCAAATACTTATATGTATTTAGCTATTTATATTTTTCTTGTAATTTTTGTGCAATTTATTGTAAATTCTTATATTATTTCAATATCATGTGGTGGTAATATTGGTGAAAATATGGGTGCAGCAGGTGTGTATACTTTTTTACCTTGGACATTAATTTTTGGTGTTCTTGTTTTAGTTCTTAAAATTTATCCTGGTTTTAAAAGTGCTTTTTCAGATGTTGTTGGATATTATTATGTATCAAATTCTGCTACTGAATTATTAACTGAATTATTCATTAATAAAGATATAGATGATAAGATAAATTCAGAAACAAATTCTTCTGAAAAAAAACAAGCATTAAAAAATGCTGCAGATATGATTATTAAAATTTGCGGTAACACATCTATATTAATCAATCAAATTGTGCCAAGTAATTTTGAACAATATTGGAATATATTACGTCCTTTAATGAAAGAACAATATCAAAATGACAATCCCGAAACAATTGTAAAGCAAAATGAATTATTTGATTTAGTAGTAACGAGAGACAATATTGGTGAAGCAATGTGGTATATTTATACTGGATTGTTATTAACATCAATTGTTCAATTAAAATTAACAACACGTGGTTGCGTTTCAAATACAAAAACAATGGAGGCTAATTATCAAAAATTTTTAGAACAAGAACAAAAAGCAAAAGATAAAAAAGAACTTTCTTCAACAGATTATACTATTTCAACATAATTTTTTAACCAATATTTGAGTCGGCTAAATATCCAAATGAAATGTTAGAAATTGAATAATTTGTTTCAGAATAAAACCCTGCAACAACATTTGTATAATCTGTGTTTGTAACAATTGAACTTACTAAATTTCCATTTATAAAAAATTTGCAATTATATGTTGGGGTGTAATTTAGTAATGTGTTTATTATATCATTTAAAATATGGATTAATTAACAAATATAAAAAAATATAAAAAAATTTTATTATTGATAAATAATTTAGTGTTTACAAATCAACATAAAAAGAATATTGTTAAATATATAAAATGGAAAAAATAAATATTAATAAAATTTTGAATAGAGAAGGTAAAGCAAATGAAATAAAACTTATTTTAAAAGAATTTGAAACAAATAAAAACAATTTATTATTTAAAAGAGGAATTTATATTTATGGTAATTCAGGAACAGGAAAAACGACTTTTATAACAAATATTTTAAAAGAATTGGATTATGATATTATTAAATATGATGCAGGAGATATAAGAAATACAACAGTCATTTCAGAAATAACAAAACATAATATGTCTGACAAAAATGTAATGAGTTTATTTAGTAAAAAAACAAAAAAAAAAGCTATAATTATGGATGAAATAGATGGAATGAATAATGGAGATAAAGGTGGTATAAATTATTTAATAAAATTAATTAGACCTAAAAAAACAAAAAAACAAAAATTTGAAGAAATAACAATGAACCCAATTATATGTATAGGAAATTATAAAGTTGATAAAAAAATAAAAGAATTAATAAAAGTATGTAATGTAATTGAATTAAAAACACCAACAGAACATGAAATTTCAACAATTGTAAATAATTTATTTACAACAATTGACACAAAAATAAAATCAAAAATATCATTATACGTTCAATGTGATTTGACAAAATTAAATAATATGTTTAATATTTATAAAAATTCACCAGATTTTTTTAACAATGATTTCATTGGTAGTTTATTACAATTAAAGTCATATGATGATGATACAAAAAAAATAACAAATAAATTATTAACAAATTATTATCAATTGAATGAACATAATATGATAATGAATGAAACTGATAGAACAAGTGTAGGATTATTATGGCACGAAAATATTATTGATACTATAGAGAAAATTGATAAAAAAATAACAATACCATTTTACATTAATCAACTTGATAATATATGTTTTGCAGATTATATTGATAGAATAACATTTCAAAAACAAATTTGGCAATTTAACGAAATGAGTTCTTTAATAAAAACATTTAAAAATAATAAAAATTATCATAATGATAATACAATTAAAAAAAATAAAATAAAAGAAATAAGATTTACAAAAGTATTAACAAAATATTCGACAGAATATAATAATTTATTATTCATACAAAAATTGTCTCAAAAGTTAGGTATGGATAAAAAAGATTTATTTGGTTTTTTTTTTGAATTAAACCAAAATTATGAAAATCAAGAAATAATAAATATATTGGAAGATTATGAAATAAATAAATTAGATATTAATCGTATTTATAGATATATTGAAAAATATATAAAGGAAGATGCTACAGGAAGTAGTGAAAAAGAAATTGATGAATATGATGAAGAAGAATATGAAGATTAATATTTTTAGATTTAATTTTAAAAAAAAATTGATATAGAAAAATTAAATTTTAATAAATAAATAAATATGGAAACAAATATGGATGAATTTAAATTAAATTTAAATAAAATATGTGATTTTCTTTTTAAAAACAATAATATTGAAAAAACAAATATTAATATAGAAACAATTATTAATATGGAAACAAATATTAATAATAAAATATTTAATCATATTAGTGAATTAAAACAGGCATTAACTGAAATAAATAATGATCGTAAGAAAGGAATTGAAAAATATGGTAATCCAAATGATTGGATAATTGGTGAAAATATTAAAAACATGTCTGGATTATTTAAAAATCTTGAAAATTTTAATGAACCAATAGATAAATGGGATGTTTCCAACGTAACTGATATGCGTTGTATGTTTTATTATGCAAGTAAATTTAATCAACCACTAAATAATTGGAATGTTTCAAATGTAAAAAATATGAGTTTTATGTTTTATAATGCACATAGTTTTAATCAACCTTTAAATAAATGGGATGTTTCGAATGTTATTGTTATGAATGGGATGTTTTGGAGTGCAAAAAGATTTAACCAACATCTAAATCACTGGAATGTTTCCAATGTTACTGATATGAATGCAATGTTTTGGAATGCAACCTCTTTTAACTGTCCTTTAAATAATTGGGATGTATCCAATGTTACTGATATGAATGGAATGTTTTGTGATGCATATAGTTTTGATCAACCTTTAAATCAATGGGATGTTTCCAATGTAACTAATATGAATAGTATGTTTGAAGATGCATATAGTTTTGATCAACCTTTAAATCAATGGGATGTTTCCAATGTAACTAATATGAATGCTATGTTTGCTTTTGCTGTTAATTTTAACCAGCCTTTAAATCAATGGAATGTTTCTAATGTTACTGATATGAGTTGTATGTTTAGTAGTGTTGTTAATTTTAATCAACCAATAAATGATTGGAATGTATCCAATGTTACTAATATGAGTAGTATGTTTTGTTATGCGATAAATTTTAACCAACCTTTAAATCATTGGAATGTATCCAATGTTACTAATATGAGTGGTATGTTTTGTGATGCTAAAAAATTTAACCAACCACTAGATAATTGGAATGTTTCTAATGTAACCAATATTTCTGGTATGTTCCAAAATGCAAGTCAATTTAATCAACCATTAAATAACTGGGATGTTTCTAACGTAAAAGATATGAATCATATGTTTTGTTTTGCAACCAATTTTAATGAACCTTTAAATGATTGGGATGTTTCCAATGTTACTGATATGAGATGTATGTTTAATAATGCTGTAAATTTTAATCAACAATTAAATCAATGGAATGTTTCCAAGGTTACTAATATGAGTGGTATGTTTCAAAATGCAATTAATTTTAATAAACCGCTTGAGGATTGGTGTGTTTACAATGTTAGTGATATAAGTTATATGTTTCAAAATGCAAGTCAATTTAATCAAAATTTAAATAGATGGAATGTTTCTAAAGTTAATAAAATGTATAATATATTTAATTCTACAAATTTTAATATATATAATGCAAATTGGTATAATTAGTTAAGTAAATTATTAAATATTTATATATAAATATGTAATAATCTAAAAACATGAAAACATATATATTTTTATCCACCTCTTAAACGAAGAACTAAATGTAAAGTTGATTCTTTTTGTATATTGTAATCATTTAATGTGCGTTGATCTTCAAGTTGTTTTCCAGCAAAAATTAAGCGTTGTTGTTCACATGGTATACCTTCTTTATCTTGTATTTTTTGTTTAACATTTGTGATGCTATCATTAGGGTCAACTTCTAAAGTAATAGTTTTACCAGTAAGTGTTTTTACAAATATTTGCATATTTATATAAATATGTAATATATTTATATTTTATTATAAATATTTTATTATAATACAAATAAATACTTAAAACATATTATTATATTTATATAATTATAATAAAATGGGTAAAAAAAGTAAACTCGCAAAACATTTACCTTTTGTAAGTGTATGTACACCAACATTTAATAGACGTCCTTTTATTCCAATTATAATAAAATGTTTTGAAAATCAAACATATCCTAAAAATAAAATGGAATGGATTATTGTTGATGATGGAACAGATAAAATAGAAGATTTAGTTTCCCATTTGCCTTATGTAAAATATTATAAATATGATGAAAAAATGAGTTTAGGAAAAAAAAGAAATTTGACAAATGAAAAATCATCTGGTGATATTATTGTGTATATGGATGACGATGATTATTATCCTCCCGATAGAGTAAGCCATGCTGTAGAAACATTGTGTAACAGTAAAGCATTGTGTGCTGGTTCAAGTGAAATGTATATATATTTTAAACATATAAATAAAATGTATAAATTTGGTCCTTATGGTCCAAATCATTCAACCGCTGCAACATTTGCATTTAAAAGAGAATTGTTAAGTAAAACATCTTTTCAAGAAAATTCATCAGTTGCAGAAGAGAGAAAATTTTTAAAAGATTATACAATACCATTTGTTCAATTATCAACAAATAAAACTATATTAGTGTTTTCACATAATCATAATTCATTTGATAAAAAAGAATTATTAAAACAAATGCCAAATCCAAATGTTCATGAAACAATATTAGTTCCAAGTGATTTTATTAAAGAAAATGATATATTACAATTTTTTATGCATGATATTGATGAATTATTGGATAATTATGAACCGGGAAAACCATGTAATAAACCTGATGTGATAAAACAATTGTCAGATATAAAAATAGAGAGAGAGAAAAAAAGTCAAGAAATAATAAAACAACATAATGATTATAAAAATATTATTAATAAAATTACATCATTTAATAACCCATATGTTGAAAAACAAAAAATAGATGATTTGATTTTGGAAAATAATAGTTTAAAAAATAAAATAATATATTTAGAGGGGAAAATAAAAGAATTAATTACTGAAAAAATACAAAAACAATTGCAGTCGTAAATTTTTTAATATATATAAATTATTTAAAGACAATAACCTATTAAATATATAAAATGATAGAAGATTATTATAATAGTTTAGATATTCAATATGATACAGATAATTTATTAGACCAATCAAAAACAATTGATAACGGTTATAATTTTATTTATAAAAAGGTATTAAAACATGGAAACAAAAAATTCAAAAAAATTGATATTTATACTTCTGGAGGAACTGGTAGTAATATTAGAGATGCAGAAACTGGTGAATATTATACATTTCGTGTAGGAACAATTTATGAATATCTATTTTTTAAAGTTGCTTTTTCAACTGGCAAATGTAATAGTAAAAATGGTTCAAATATTCTATTTTATTTAACACCAGAAAATTATGAAAAACATTTGGGTTGTGTTTTGGATGAAAAAATTAAAATTGCATGGGAATTGAAAAAGAAAGATATTATGAAAAAATTAAGTGTTTTAACATATTACATATTAAATTGAAAATAAATAATAATTATTATTTATTATTTTATATAAAAATTATTTTATATAAAAATTATTTTATATAAAAATTATTTTATATAAAAATTATTTTATATAAAATAATATACTAATTAGAAGTAAATTAGAAAATACAAAAAATAAGTTAAAACTCTAATAATTTGCAGGTAAAGGTCCATCACCTAAAAATTCACCAGTAATACTATACATTGGTTTATATTTTGGCATATATTGTAATTCATTAGGTTTGTATCTTCTGTTAAATAAATTATATGTTTCATCAAATTTACTTTTCCATATATTTATTCCAAAATCACTTTGTTTTGGTTTTTCATTTAAATCTTTTGTAATAATTTTTTCTTTTGTTCCATATCCAGAAGTCAGTGAAGAATAAGTTGGTGTTACACCAACATTTAATTTTCCTGCACCATTATTTCCTTGAATGCAATCTCTATGATTTTTTTCATTTTTTTTTTGTTTTGGAATGCAACCGGGACAATCCATATCAGCCATACATTGTTGTCCAGTTATATAACATCTTGATGTTGGTCCACAAAAATTTTTACAAGAATATGTATTTGTTAAAGGCAAATCACTTGTAAAAGTATTAAAACATTCTATAATATAATTATATTTAACTAAATAATGAATATATTTAAATATTAGTAAAATACAAAATATAGAAATAAATAAATATAAAATTTTTATATATTTTGGTTTCATATATTTAATTGATATATTTTAACAATAAAACAAATAATACAAATATTTTATATAAACCTAATATAAGCATATGTCTGATACAAATGATACAAGTGATGATGTTATTAATAAAAAAAAAACAAATAAAGATAATATATGGTCTAATATAATAAGTTTTTTAACTTCATTGATTGTTATATTTATTGTAATTTTATTATATTTTGCTAGTGGAAGTTTAATATTATTTTTATGTAAATTAGCACAATCAAATATATTGCCAACAGACAATAATTGTTTTCCTTATACTGATAATTTACCAAATATTAAAGAAATTCAAACAAATATTTTTCCAACAATTGTAGATAATAAAGAAATGTCAATGAAATTACAAATACCATATGATGATAAAAATAAAAAAAATATTTTATTGGATATTTTAAATAAATATAAAAATAAGCCATCTTCATTTTTTTTAGCAAATTATTTTATTTCAATTATTGAATCATTAATACAATTTGATTATTCTTCAATAAATGTTGTATTGAATATTTTAAATGGAATGCCTGAACCAATTATAATTGGTTTTGGACCTTTTATATCAAGTTTTTTATTTTCATTTGGAGTGTTAATTAATGGTTTATATTTTATTTATTTATGGTTTTCAAATATGTATTGGTTTTTCAAAACAAATACAAATAAAAGTAATGAAGGCAAACCGATATGGGAAGATGTAACATTAATAACACCAATAAATTTATTTTTAGCGATTTGTTTGATTATTATATTTACTATAATATTTTTTGTTGGTTTTCCAATTATTTCATTCATTCCATTTTGTGTTTTATTTTATACAATTTTTTCATCTTTATTTTATAAAGGTATATTTAATGGTAATTCAATAAATGCATTTTCATTAATATCTAGTGTTTTAAAATATTATAAAATAACATTTGTAAATATAATTTCAATATTTGTAGTTTTATTGTCATTCTCAAAATTGGGTAAAATATCAGGAATAGTTTCTTTGTTTTTAATTAGTCTTATTTATTGGAGAATATTATGTGCAGATATATTTAACCCTATTACTGAAACAAATTTATCTCCTATTGTAAGTTATGAACAAGCAAAAAAAATTTGCATTCCTGAAAAAAAATATTTAGAGAAACATGGATTTTTATATAATTTACTTTTTTCTCAAAAGGGGGGAAATATTTCAAGAGAATTAAAAAATTTACATAAACAATTATCATAATTAAATATAATGAAAATATAAAATGATAATAATATACAATATTTAGTTAATAATTTTAAAAATATATTAAAATATATCATAATCAATTTATCTTTTATAAAAAATATAAAAGATAATATAATATATAATGACAATTCAATTTTGGACAAATGATGTAACTGTTTTATTAAATAAAGATTATATTTTTGAATTATGGCCTCTTAAAAATATGTGTTATGAACAAAAAATAAATTCAATTTCAAGATTAATTATTTTATTAACAATTTTAGGATATATATTAACATCTTCAATAAAAATTATATGTGTTGGTGTTTTAACATTAATTATTATTTATGTATTATTTACTGTAAAACAAAATACATCAAACAAAGAACAATTTACAGTAAAACCGGCAAATGAAAATTCAAGTATATTTGAAAAAACATATGTAAATCCAGTTACATTAGATGCTGTTTTATCAAGTGAATTTAAAGACGGCAATAAAAAAAATCCTTTTAGCAATGTTTTATTAAATCAAATAAATGATGAACCAGAGAGAAAATCTGCACCACCATCATTTAATGTTGATGTTGATGAAGATATCACAAAAAATGTCAAACGTGCTGTTCAAATGATGAACCCAGGTATAAAAAATACAAGTAAGCAATTATTTGGTGATTTGTGGCAAAATTTTCAGTTAGATCAATCAAATCGTATTTTTTATTCAACACCAAATACTCGCATAACTAATGACCAAGGTGCATTCTCTCAATTCTTATATAATAATTTGAAATTTTCAGCAAAAGAAGATACTCCAGAAGGTGCATTTGCAAGAGTTCAAGACAATTATCGTTATATTTTATATTAATTAATTTTATATATTATTTTACATTAAGAATTAAACACTATTATTACACCGACCAAAAAGAAAAATGAAAAGAATTCAGCATTCGCATCAGGTGCAATCGTAAAAGAATACAAACAAAGAGGAGGTAGATATATTGAAGATGGTAAAGAACGAAACCTTGAAAGATGGTTTGAAGAAAATTGGATAGATGTAAATCCATTAATAGGAATAACAGATGATGAAGCATATCCATTATTTAGACCGACAATAAGAGTAAATGAAAGAACACCTACTTTGGTGCAAGAAATTCCAACTCAACGATTAAAAGAACAATTCAAACTAAAACAAAAAATAAAAGGAGAAAAGAATTTACCTGACTTCTTACCTGATAAAGAAATCAAAGGAGGTATGATAGTAAAAACAAATCCTTTTGGAAATAATGGTTTATAAGCAGTCCCTTACCATAATATATGTATTGATAAATTATTAGGACTATATTTATTATCACGCCATTCACATTTCATATTAGTTGCTCTATTTAAATATCTCTGCCTTCTTTCCTTATCATTATGCTTTGTAAAATCTTCATAACCAATTTGACCGAATGAAACCCATTTTTTTATTTATAGGGTCATAAACATCATACTTCTTATCGTCTTTCAAACTAACAAATAATTCTGCATCTTTACCTAACCACTTTTTAGCCATAGCCTGTGCTTTCTTTGGATTAGACCATTTTAATAATTCGTCTATCTTATTATTCATTATATAATAACATAGAAAAAGTTTTTATTTATCTTCTTTACTTTCTTCTTTCACATCTAATGCTAAATCCTCCTTAACTTCATTTTCAATATCTCTTATTACTTTAATACAACAAATTGAACATTCACGACATTTACTTTTATAAAGCATACTCGCTATTTTAATTATCATTCCTGAAACAGTTGAGACAAATGCAACCCAAAATACTTCACTTAACATTTATATTATAACAATAGAATATTTTACACCTTTGGACATTTAAAACGCCGACTTCAAAATTTCTTTTTTCTTAAATTACAATCTCTACATAATATTTGTAAATTACAATTCTTGTTATGATATTCTATCCATTCATTTTTAAAATCGTGTAAGATAAAGTTGCTCCAAATAAAATTGAAATAAAATAATATAAAACTTAAAGGGTGTAAATAAATATACGCAATAATTATATTTTCCTAAATAATTAAAAAATTGAAATAAATTTATTATAAAAATTTATATATAAACCATTAAATAATATGTCAAAACATTATATTCTTCGTGTAGGTGATGGTATTAATTTCAAAAATAGTAGTAATGTTTCTATTTGGGCTGTAAAATCAAGAAATAAAAGTTTTCTAAAAAAAGTCAAAGAAGGTGATAAATTATGGTTTGTTAAAAATAAAGAAAAGGGTGATATATATAATGGTAAAATAATTGCTGTTGCCGATTTTGTTTCTAAAAATGAACGAATTGTTGGTCCTTTAATATCAATTACACCAAATAATGATGAACTTGGATGGGATAATAAAGGAGAATTTTACGATGTTGAAATACACTACAATAATTTATATAATTTAACTGATTGTAATTTATTTACAGGACAAAATAACCAAACTACTATATGTGAATATGATAACATTAAAACTGGGTTATTAGTAAATTTAATTGTAGAATATGAATATATATCTAAATATTCAAAAATCACAAAAACAATGTAAAATAAAGATTTATTTATTTTCGCTTACATCTTTCTCTTGTTTCATCTTTTCTTTGCGTTTTTGGTATGCTCGTTGTCTATACTCCTTCAATTTTTCTGGATTTTCTTCTTTTAGTTTTTGTAAATAATTAGAACCTAATTCTTTATATTTGTCTTTATGCTTTTCATAATATCGCTTATGATTATCGCCATTTGTATATTTTTTTAAACGCAGGTGTAAAGACAAATGATATATTAGAATTTTATGATGAATTCATACATACAAAATATAAAAATTATTTGGTAATAATGGATAATGCGATTATCCATAAATCAAAAATCATAAGAGAAACAATAGAAAATGATAATAATCATTTGATTTATTCTGTGCCTTACCATCCTGAAACCAATTCAATTGAAGAATTTTTTAGTCAATTAAAACATTATATCAAGAAAGAAAGTCCTAATACATATGAGGATATTTATAATGTAATTTCTAATATTTTAGAGAAGAAAATAACAAAGGAACATTTAACATTTAACAAACTACCTGAAACATAGTTATAAAATATATAAATCATAACTGCGTTTTGTCTCATTTTTCTTTTTGGTCGGTGTAATAAAACATATTATATAATAGTAAAAAAGAAAATAAATTAAATGATCATGTGTGGATTAACATAATAAAACTGAAATGTGAGACTTATCGATATTAAAAAAATAATAAATATATAAGCAATAAATTTATAATTTAATGACAATAAAAATTAATATATAAAATAATAAGAAATAAATAAAAATAAATATTATTATTAATAATTATGTCGAAAGAAATAATTACAGAAATTGAAAATCGTGATGCCTTTTTTCATCTTTTAAAACATAATCCAGGGTTAATTGTTTTAAAATTGTCTGCAAATTGGTGTGGACCTTGTAATAAAATAAAACCAGCAGTCCATGGTTTTTTTGGTTGTGCTCCTGAAGAAGTAATTTGTGGGGATATTGACATTGATAAATCTTTCGATTTTTATTCATTCTTAAAGTCAAAAAAAATGGTAAATGGTATTCCTGCATTATTGTGTTATAAAAAAGGTAATAATACATATATACCTGATGATATTGTAACAGGTTCTGACTCAAATGCATTACATGAATTTTTTATTAGATGTGGTAAAAATTTAATGGATGCATTAAAACAACATCCTATTAGAAAAATATAAGTTTAGAAAAATACTATTTATATTATTTATATGACAACAACATTATTAACAATGGAAATATAAAAAATTTAGTTAATTTTTTATATAAAAAAACTTCGAGTTAATTAAGGAATGGTATAATAAATATAACCGAAATTTAATTGAAACAATCCAGATGTTGCCAATTTTCACAATCTCTCAAAAGAAGAGAAAAAAGATAATTTGAAAGAATTTTTAATTCAAAAATTTAGGGAACAAAATGAAGAAGATAATGATTTTATTGATGAGTATCTTCAAAATAAAATAGACACAGATGCATTTGAAACATATTATGAAGGAGGTAATAAAAAATATAAATATTTATATATTTTATCCTAAAACAAATGCTATTTAGAATTTTTTGTTATTTTTAATATTATTTTATATTAATGGCTGGAAGGTCAAAAGTAATGAGATTAAAGCAATCTATTATAAACAATATAGATGCACATACTTTTTCTGGTCCAATGAAAAGTGGCACATCACCAAGTATTGGCGTTACACATTATTATTGGCATAATTACGCAACACAATGTAACCAAAATCCAAATCAAATCAAAAAAAGTTATAATAATATGGTATTTTTGAATATAAATCCGGCACAAACTCCTGTAAGTTCTGGATTTAGACCAACAACAAATTATAATTATTCATACAATTCATATAAAAACATCTCATATTATGATGCAAATTCAAAATTTAACAACCATTTTTATAGTCCTTATATTTTTCCCAAACAAACACATGGTTTTACACGCATTTCTAGACATATGACAGGTTTTACATCTAAATAAATTTTATGGATAAGTAAAATATCCATTTGGATTATATGTGAAATTGTCATATTGACCTAAATATTGGTAAAATTGTCCGCAAGTTCCTTGGCTTGATTTGCAAACTGTTGCTAAACGGTTTCTTGCACGTCTATTTGATATGGTTGTTGCACCAATTCCATTTTGTCCTGGTGTATATTTGTTATATAAATATTGTTTTGTATTACAAATTGAATTGCCACCAGGAGATAATTTTGTTGAACGTCTTCCACCAACTCCAAGATTTTTTTTATATAAAAATCCTGGAAATTTAACATTACTTCCATACCAAAATTGCCCATTTGAGTTACTTCCATTTCCAAATCTAGTCATAATTATATTATTACAACATATTAAAAAATTGATATAATTATATTATTAAAAAATTATATATAATTATATTAAAAAATATATTTGAAAATATGGATACAAAAATAGTTTTTTGCAAATTAAATGAATTTATTGAAAAAAATAAAATATACATTGACATTATAAAAAATAGTTATTTATTACTTTTATCTGAATTAACTGTAGTAAATTATATAGAAACATCCTTATTTTTAGAAAATATAGAAAAAATAAGTAATATAGGAACAATTATTATTGGATTTATTGGTGATTTAAATGATAGAAATACTGATTTTGAAATTGTAGCATCAGGAACCATTATAATTGAACCTAAAATAATTCGTGATTGTAAAAATGTTGGTCATATTGAAGATGTTGTCGTTTCTAAAAATTGGACTTCAAAAGGCATATCACAACAAATATTAAATTTACTAAAAGATATAGCAAAACAAAATAATTGTTATAAAGTAATATTAAATTGCAATTATACTATAAAAAATGTATATATAAAAAATGGTTTTTCAATTAAAGGAATACAAATGGCGAAATATTTAGTATAAATTACATATGATTATTTACACCTTTTTACATTTCAAAACAATAATATACATTTATGTGTGGGATATTACTTAGGAAAATTTATTTTAGTTAAACAATATAATATAAAAGATTACACCGACCGAAAAGAAAATGAGACAAAACTTTACAAGTTACAAGTTATGATTTATATATTTTATAACTTGGTTTCAAATAATTTGTTAAATGTTATTTTGTTATTTATTTGGTAATAAATATTTTATAACCTTGTTTGTCTATTTTTTCATAATTTTTTGACTTTTCTTTTTTATATAATATTTTAACTAAAATATGCAAAATAATTTTACGAAAAGTCAAAAATTATTTTTCCGGTATTTCTATATAAAACACAATAACTACATTCTTTGTTTGTTCCTAAATAATGATTTAACCCATTACTACAAAATTCAGGCAATTTATATTCTAAAGACAACCATAAATCTTCCAATTTATCTAATTCATTTTTTTCATCCATTTCAATGTCAAAATAACTATTTTTATATCTACGGTAAAATTCTGGATTTCCTATTCGTCTTCTACAATTCGGACATCTGCAAGATACTGCATAATTATTACTTTCCCATTTTTTTTTCATATAATTAAATAAACATTTTTTATGAAAATGATGACCACAATTTGTTAAAAATGCTGATGATTTAGTATATATTTCATCAAGACATATTGGACATATATCTCCTGGTTTAATATAACATTTATACTTTAAGTAAAATTGAATGTTTTGTTTTCCAATGTCTTGCTCACCAATATTTAATGGTAAAATAATTTTATCTTTATTATTATGATTTTCATATAGATGAAATACATCTTCAACTGTACTCATTTATTAATTTAGTTTGTTGTTTTTTATATTTTATATTATTTTCAATTTTTTATTTAATATGAAATTTTTCTGGTTGGAATTTCATTTGAAACAATATAAATTGAATTTTCTGTAATTATAATAAATTCTGTTGCTGACTTGTAAAATTTTTGAATAGAACTTGTATATTCATCTTCACTTTTTACAAGTAATTTTTCTGTATTATCTCTAACACCAATTAATGATTTTTTTTCTAATGAAGATCTCCAATAATCCATCATAATTGGTTTATCTTCAACAATTGCTAATTTCATTGAATGTTTCATTGTAATTTCACTAGGCAACCTATAAGATTGTTGATTTTCTGTTTCTTTTTTTTGTATTGTTTTATCTGACATAATATATAATAATCTAATTAATCTCTTTAAATAGTTATTTAATGTTTTATATTAATTTATTATTTATTTGTTTCAAACATACTAAATATTTCAACATTTTTATTGAAATTCATTCATTTGTTTGACAAGGATTATTTGTTCCATACGTAATACCATCCCAAGAAATACCACATTTTTTTGCAAAAGTATATTTTGCACATAATTCATTTGAACCTGTAAATACAGGTGTATTAAAATTGACTTTTAAATGTTTATCTCCATTCATAGGTGGACAAGTTCCTAAATCTTTTACATTAACACAAATTGCATTATTTCCTGATCCATCAATCATCCAATAATCAGGACATTCTGCTAGAATAGGCGGCCAGTTTCCTTTATTTTCACTATATTTTAGCATTATACCAATAAAAACTAGTGAAAAAATAAATATTACAATTGAAATAAAAAGAATAATTTGTTGAAAATTTGCCATATATTGTATTATTATAATTTATATTTTTATTTATTTTATTTTACACACTTGAATAATTACACCCACATTTACAGACATTTTACTCATTTACTTTACATTAAATACATTTATTTATTGATAATATTTATATTGATAATAATATTAAAATATTTTTATTATGGTTATATTTAGTAATATATTTTAAAATTAAAAATCTAAATGTATAATATATATAAAAATATATAAATTTTTTCTATTTATATATTTTATAATTAAATAAATGAGTAAAAATTATAATGGACGTGTAAATATTAAATCACCAAATACTTTATCCTTATTTAATATGTATGATAAAATACCTGCTAATCAATGCACAACATTTAGGAATGCAACTGAAGGAATATGGGATGAAACATTATTATCACAATTATTCTTCTCTCAAGAAAATATAAAAATTCTTCAAAATGGAATAAGAGCAGGTGTTTATAAACGTTCAAACGGACAATATTTAATTGGACCACAAGATTGTGATTCACTTAAAATTATTATGAGAAGTGTCTATTTACAACATTCGGCAAATCAAAACAATAGTATTACAAGACAAATTGTTGAATTAGATAAAATAGTTTTAGATTATTGTGTTCAACAAATATATAGTGAAGCACAAGGTTATATGAAATATATTGATGATGTAAGCACATTAGCAATTCCGATAGCACATCCAATTCAATCTTCAAACACTGATAGACAATTAGAATTGAAACCATGGTTTTAGAATTTTATGGTTGTTTTTTTACAATTTTTTTTCCATTTATTTTTGTTATCTTTTTCTTTTTTTCATTATAAATAGGAATTTCAGAATTTTTCTCTTCTTTATATTCTAAATATTGATGTTTTAAAATTTCCAGTTCATTAAACCACATATCATTATTTGTTGTCTTTTTTATATTTTCCAATAAATCATGTTTTAAATTTCTTTCAGTATTTAATTTATTAACATTTTCTTCTGTAACCGAATCCATCGGCATTTTTGTTAAATATTTATATCCATCTTCATCATTTTCAGTATCGCAAATTTTATTATATCCTTTACTTTCTAACATTGCAATAACTTCATCTTTCTTTTTTTTACGTAAATCAATTGTTCCATCTAAATTTTCAGTAATATATTTAACACGATTTGTTAAACGAACCAGTTCTTTTTCTAAATTAGAAATCATATTTTCTTTTCTAGTTTGGTATAATCTTAATCGCACATCATAATAATTGTCAATAATATCAGTTACTTTATTAAATTTTTGCAATTTATCATTTGAATCAAATAAATGCATATTTGTTGTAGTATTTGTAGTATATAATTTAAGAATTTTTTCAACACCATTACAATTGTTATCTCCAATTGTTTTTTCAAGTTCATCTAATTTTCCTTTAGGAAATGTAATAATAAAATCAATACTACTATCTGTGCTCATATCATTATAATCTTTGATTATAGCAGGAATTTTATTTTTATCTTTATCTTCACTTTGGTTACATAAATTTTCTAATAATTCTTTAAAATCATCTGTCCAAAATCCAATAGGTAATTCTATTACTTTAATTTTATCGTCATTTATTTTTTCGTATTTACCTTTTATCAAAAACTTTTCATTTGTAATTTTTGTAATTGTTCCTTTAAATCCTTCATAATAAGGAATAAAATCACAAATTGTTTCATCTTCAATATTTTTCAATTTATTTTGCAAATATTGGATAATTTGAATTGGATTATAACACATAATGTCTGTACTAAATCCAGTTCCAATTCCTTTAGACCCATTTACAACAATCATTGGTATAATTGGTGCATAATAAATAGGCTCAACGGATAATCCATCATCATTTAAATATTCAAGTATTGAATCATCACTTTCTTGAAATATAGTTCTTGTAATTTTATTTAATAATGTAAATATATATCTTTCAGAAGCACTATCTTTTCCACCTTGCAATCTTGTACCAAATTGACCACTCGGAATAAACAAATTAATATTATTTGAACCTACAAAATTTTGAGCCATTCCAACAATTGTTGAATTTAAACTTGCTTCGCCATGATGATATCCTGAATGTTCAGAAACATATCCAGCAAATTGTGCAACTTTAATTTCACTCGTTAATTTTCTTTTGAATGCGGAATATACAATTTTTCTTTGTGAAATTTTAAGCCCATCCATTAAATTAGGAATACTACGATCACAATCATATTTTGAAAAATGAATTAATTCACGGTTAATAAATTCCTCATAAGTAACATTTTTTTTCCTAGTATCTAAATAAGAATTCCTATTATAAAATTTTAACCATTCCTTTCTATCGTCTGCTCTTTTTTTATTAAATACCATGTCAATAATATTTTTTGAATTATCTCCATTATATTCAAAATCGACAAATTTTTTATTTTTTAGGTATTCTTTAAATTCTTTTGCTGAACTTGTACCAAGACCTTTATAATATTTGATTTGCCATCCATTTATATTATTTGTTTCTTTCCATTCTTCAAATTCACCATCATTATAAAACTGCAATTCATTATTTCCTTTTTTAGCCTTTAAAATTGGAGTATTCATAAATCCAATAAAACCTGGAATTTCAACTAATGTAGGCCACTCACACGCAAATAAATTAATACATAATCCTTTAATATGACTTCCATCTAAATCTTGATCGGTCATAAATAATACTTTTCCATAACGTAGATTTTTATGAATGTCTTGATTATTTAAATATTTTTTCCCACTTACCAATCCAAGAATTTGTTTTATTTCTGTTATTTCTTTATTATCTGCAATTTTTTTTAATGGCTCACCACGAACATTTAGCAATTTTCCTTTTAAAGGATAAACACCTATAATATTTCTATCTTCAGTTGTTAAACCTGAAATAACACCTGCTTTTGCTGAATCCCCTTCACAAAGAATTAATATACATTCATTTGACTTTTCCGTTCCTGCATAATTAGCATCAGTTAATTTTGGAATTCCACGAATTGTTTTTGTTTTTGTGCCATCATTTTTTTTCGCAGCTTTTGTCTCTTTTATTTCAGTTAATTGTAAGGCGTGTTCCATAACACCCATTTTTGCAATTTTTTCAATAAATTTGTCAGAAACATCGCATTTTGATCCAAATTTTGAAAAAGGTGTATTCATATAATCTTTTGTTTGACTTTCAAAAGATGGATTTTCAATATCACATCTTAAAAATAAAATCAATTGCTCTTTTATTGTGTTTTGGTTTACTTTTGTTTTTTTCTTTTTTTCAATAAAATCAACTAATTTTCTTACAATTTGATTTAAAATATATTCAACATGCTTACCACCTTTTGATGTATGAATACCATTAACAAATGATACTTGTGTAAATTCACCATTTTGTGTTAATGCTACTGCATATTCCCATCTGTCTCCATTATTTTCATAAACTCTTTCAATTACGTTTTTTTCACCTATAAACATGTTTATATATTGTTCAAAATTTTTAACTGGAATTATTGTTCCATTATATCTCACTTTAACATTTTTATCTGTAATCGCAGCAATATCATATATACGTTTTTTAAACAATGATATAACATCATTTGATATTCCAGATAAACCTAATCTTTCATAATCAGGTCTAAATGTAATTTTAGTATATGGTTTAGGTTTATTTTTACATTTTGTAATCACTGGACTACATATTTCATTTAAATTGTTTTTATACTCTTGTGTATATTTTAGTCCACGAATATGGTCTACTGTCTCGACACGTCCATAAGTAGACCATATTAATACTAGTTTAAATCCATAACCATTTTTTCCACCAACAATTTTTTTTTCATCTTTATTATAATTAGTTGATGTTCTCAAATGACCAAAAACCAATTCTGGTAACCATATTCCATTTTTTTGTGCAACATCAATACCATTACCATCATTTGTCATTGTAATTGTACCATCATCTTCAATATTTATATCAATATATGTTACTGGTAATGCATTTTCAATACAGTTTGATATCATTGTTTTCATTCTAACAACATGATCACGACAATTTACAATTCCTTCATCAAATAATTTAAATAATCCAGGAATATAATTAATATTTTTTTCAATAATTTTTGTTGAATCTTCATTTAATACACACATATTATTATCAATACTTTCAATAGAACCAATATATGTGTCCGGATTATCTAGTATATGTTGCTTGTCTGTTTTTTCTTGAACATCAAAGAAAAGAACATCATTTTCAATTGTAACTGTACTCATTATATTTAGTATATTTGTATTTTTAATATATTTTTACAATCAATTTTTTCATTTATATAATATCAAATTTATTATAATATTATATAATATTATATATATGCATGCAGGTTCATTAATTTCTAATGAAATTTTTAAAAAAATCGTAAGTATTGGTTTTGAATTTGAAACACATGATATAGCAAAATTTTCATTACATGATAATGGTTATAGCTTAATAAATACTAATAACATTATAAGAACAATTAATTATAAATTGGAAAACGGTTTGACTGAAAAAATAGATGAAAATAATTATGTATTTTATGTTGAAAAATATATGAAAATTAACCAACCAAATAATACTAAAAATAATAATTTAATTGATTACATGGCAACAAATGATAGTTTTACTGAAAATACAATGGAAAAATCAAGTTATAACACTACAAAACAAAATAATGATGTTGAAGATTCATTTATAGAATATATTGATGAAAATAATAATGACAAAAATGTTGAATTTAAAATTACTAATGATATTGGAAATGTTGAGTTTAATAATATGTTATCAAGGTGCCAATCATCTAAAAAAACAAACAATGAATTATATATTTTTAAAACAAAAGATAAAGAATATTCACTTAAATTTTATGAAATTTACGATTGTGAAACAATATCAGGTGTAGAATATATTTCAACTTATTATAAACCTAAAAAAAATTCCAATATAATTATCGATTGTTTTATTGATGCTTCAAAAAGAATAATTTACCATTTATCTGATCTCGTTAAAATAAAAGGAAATTTATATATGCGTGTTAAAAACAATTTCCAAAAAATGGGTCACATAGACAATAGATTTTTATTTCATAAACCAAATACTAATTTGTATTATTTACATACAAATGACAGCAAATATACATTTAAAAAAAAGTCATTAAATGCTTCAGTTATTATTCCACAAATGACATTTGGATGCCATCCAAATAATTTAATTAATATTATGAAACAAATATTGAATATGAAAAAATTAAATTATAATGTTGGTAAACATGAAGTAAAGATAATAGATGATGAATATAATATTTTAATAAAAGTTGAATTAATAACACACATATTTATAAAAAATTATGAAATAAATAGCAATAATAAATTAAATGAAACATTCAATGTATATTTATTTATGATTTTATATAAATTATATATCTATATAAATTTTTATTATAATTCAGATAGAAGTGAATATTTTAAATCATACATGTCATTTTTATCTAGACATTCAAATAATGCTTTTTATAAATTAATGGTAAATTGGTTTAAACAAAAATATAATTTTAAACATAGTAAAATAGTAGAACAAATACATTTATTATTGTCAAATTCAAATGCATTAATGTTATTATATAATCTTAAATCAAATAAATATATTACAGATAAAATAAAACAATTAGATAAAAAAAATAAAAATTATGGAGATCCATATGAATCTATAATTTCTTATTTTGATTTTTTTGAAAATCCATTATTTGATGATAGTGTAAATGAAAACGAACAAATTTGGTTTGATAATGACTGGCTAATATATAGTGAAATAGATGTATTTACAACTAAAATGGATATAAAAAATGGAATTTTATTAACTGAAAATAGATTATTTAATTCCGAAATTAAAACATACATAAGAAATGAAAGTAATGTAAAATTGTATTCAAGAGATTTAAGAATTATTGACATAAAAAATTTTATAATTGATATGATAAAGAGAAAAAAAATAAAAAATACAAAAAAATACAGAAATTTATTTAAATCTGTTAAAACAAAAAAGAATAAAAAAAATTAAATTTTTGAAAGTTTAAAATTTAATTTTGAAAGTTTAAAATTTAAGATAAAATGTTGTATAATATAAATGTCTTGTTATAAATATCCAAATTGCGAAAATTTTTTACTATATTTAGAAACATCCATACCGAAAAATTTCAAAATTCAATATAATTCAAACACTAATTTTTCTAATTTATCAAAACAAATGAGATTATCACAAATTTTAAAATTAGATGGTGCTTCTCAACAAACAACAAGAATTAGTAGAATGTCTGGAAAATATCAATTTGGTAATTTTTATTTAGGTAAACCTTTAAATTTAAATTATTTAGGAAAAATGGAAGGAATGCCTGGAGGTAGCGGCATTCCACCTGTTAATAAATTTTAAAAATATTTAAAATTTTTAAAATAGTTAGAATAATTAACAAACAAAATATTTTCTCAATATAATAATATAATGCAAACTATAGGAACAAGAGCACAAGTATGGCATGGAACAGCAAAAAAAACAACAGGCGGTTTAACAAAAAAACATTTAATGATGAATAAACACGGACATATTGTTTCAAAAAAAAAACATGCAACAGGAAAAAAGTCTATTAAACATTTACGAAAATTAGGATATATTGCAAAAAAAGGCGAATTTAAATTATTTCACAAACACCATAAAAGCAAAAAAATGAGAGGAGGAATGGCATATGGCGGACCTTTGTCTCCGCATTCATTTGATGGAAAAGGTGTTGAAACATCGGGTGTTGATTTGCAATTTGTAGCAGGTAAATCTGCATAATTTTCAAAAAATAAAACAAGAAAAGTAAATAAGAATTACAAATAATTTTTATATAATTTTCAGGCGTTTTAAATGTCCAAAGGTGTAAAATGTCTAATAACACTATAATATTTATTTTTTATGAAATATTTACCCATGAAATTTTTATAAATTTTTCATAAATAACATATTCATTAAATTTATAATATAAAAATTTCTCAAAATAACGTTTGCTAACAACATTTTTTAGAGAATATAATTTACAATATTTTTGATAATAGTTATATAAATCATCAAAACAAACCATATAAGATGAATTATTTAATTTAATTTCATTTTTAATAAATGAAATAGATTTCATTATATCATCTTTTTTATTCCAAGATTTTGAAAAAATGTTTAAAATATATTTATTTTCAATTATTTCAACATTAAAAAAATGTTTTAATATTTTTATTATATTTTCTTCTGTTAAATTATATTTATTTTTATTCCAATTTTTGAATAAAGATACTATTTCATCTATTTCTAATTCATCTTCATATTTATTATCATTTTGATTTTCATTAATTTTATATTCATCTAATACAACTATTGTTTCATTCCAAAATTCTATAAAATCACGACAAATCGGCAAATATTTACTAGTTATTCCAATAAAACAATCTTTATTTTCATCATATTTAAAAAATCCTTTCAATATATTTTTGAGTGAATTTAAATAAATTACATTTGGAAATTCATTAATAAATAAAAATTGTTTCCAAATAAAATGTAAATTTTTCCATTCAATAAAATAATCTTCTGTTGTAATTTCAATAAAATCATTCATAAATTTTTCAACTAAATTAATTTGTTTAATATTTTTTAATGAATTTACATAATTTATTTCTTCTGCATCACAATTTGTATTTAAAAAATTATCAGAATTCATATTTCTATTTGAATAGTGACATGCTACACATAATAAATTTAATCCTATTTTATTTAATAATTCTATCCAATAATCATTTTTAAAATTTTCATTTATATTAATTAATCTGCAATTACTAAAAGAATGATTTTCATGATATTTTGTTATAAAACGATTTGTTATATTATTAATTCCAATTAAATTTAAAGACATTATATCTAATTCATCTAAAAATTGACGCATTTTATTTGTAACCAAAAATAACAAATCATTATTTTTTTTAAATATATTATCACCTATTATAGTAAGAAAATATTTTGCAAGATTTTTTGATTTAAAAAAATACGGATATAAACTATTCAATACATTTTGTATTGTATCACTTTCAGGTGTAGTATTAAATAGATTTCTCTCTTTTATTTGTTTAATAATATTTCCTTTTGTTTTATGTTTCCATTTTAACAATACTCTTTCTCTCGAAATTGTTGATAGAAGTTTATGTAATATTTCATCTTCTTTTACAATATAATAATTTATACCATCATATTCATAATAAAAATTATTGTTTTGTAAATAATAATAATTATGTTTATTTAAAAAAACTTGAATAAATATTTGTTGTTCTTCTGATAAATAAGTATTCAAATTTATTTTTTTTTCGTGATTTTTCATCTCATTTAATAATGTATTTGGTAAATTAACATTAATGTGATTATATATTCTTTGTAACATATATTCGTCATTTTTATATTTATCAAATAAATTATTTACTGTTTTTAATGTTTGTTTTATATTTTTATCATACTCATTTGTTTCATCTATAGTTTCATCTATAGTTTCATCCATTGTTTCATCCATTGAATGTTTATAAATTTAGTTTTTAAATTATTATAAATACGTAATATTTACATATTTATAAAATTATTTATAATAATTAAATTCATAATAATTTAAAGATTATATTTAAAATATTTATTATGCAAAGTTTAAATTCAACAAATAAATCAACCTCTGACAATATTTTAACAATCAAAACAGTTCAAATTGCACCATTTAGAACATTGATGACTGCATTGAAAGAAATATTACTTGAAACAAATATAACATTTGAACCAGATGGAATGAGAATAATAAATATGGATAAATCACATACTATTTTAGTACATTTATTTTTAGATGCAAAAAATTTCGAATTGTATGAATGTAAAAAAGATAAAATAATTATTGGTGTAAATATGTATCATTTATTTAAATTAATTAATACTATTGAAAATGATGAAACATTAACTATTTATATTGAAAACACTGATTATGTTGATGGTGTTGTATCTCATTTATCACTCAAATATGAAAATGGAAATATAAAACAATATAAAACACAAAAATTAAGATTAATTGAACCTGACCCTGAAGAATTAAAATATCCAAATGTTACATTTTCATCAACCATCAATTTACCTTCTGCTGATTTCCAAAAAATTATTCGTGATTTGTCTTGTATATCAGATAAATTGGAAATTAAATCAGTTGGAAATGAATTAATTTTCAAATGTTCGGGACAATTTGCATCTGCAGAAATTCATCGTGCTGAAACTGATGGAACTATGGAATTTACGACAAAACCTGACCCTGCTAAAATTACACAAGGCGAATTTTCATTAAAAAATTTAAGTTATTTCATTAAATGCACAAATTTATGTCAACAAATTGAAATTAATTTAGAAAATGACTTGCCTCTTGTTGTAAAATATAATGTTGCGAGTTTAGGCTCAATTAGGTTGTGTTTAGCAGTTTTACCATCCGATTAATTATTACATATATTATATATTTATTTTATGTAATTAATTTTTTATTTTTGTTAATAGAAATAATATAATAATAAAAATAATATAATATATAAAATGGCTTTTACAAGATTTAAATATGATGAATGTAGAATAAAAAAAGAATTACAACAAGCAACTGACACAGGAAGATGGATATTAAATGTTCCTGGAAATGGTAATAATCCTTATTATATGGAAGACCCACATATAATTCCACAAAAATGGGCAGGAAATTTAAGAACTAATACAATAGATTTAGAAAGTGATTTAAGAGGGGTTAATAGAACAATTGGTCGTGATTGTTTAGGAAAAGAAGAATATCAAAGATATAATGTTCCAAATAATGAAATACAATATCCATCATCTAGTTATTTAACAACCGAACAATCAAGAACTACAAATCCCGCATGGTGGTATAGAGATTTAGAACAAAATAATTTTGAATATCCACAATTAAATCCACAAGTTAATGTTTGTTTTCATTTTGAAAATAATTTAAGTACAAGAATTTTAGAAAAAGATTATTTTACATCAAAAAGAGATTGCGTTCTTAATGAAACCAAATAATTGTTGTCTGTAAGTTATAATGTAAGTTATAATTTAATAAAATATTTTAATTAATTATTAAATTATAAAAGTAAATAAATAATAGTTTATATATATAATCATGGAAATAGCAGTTCCTTTAATAGCATTAGGTGGAATGTATATTATTTCAAATCAAAAAAATGAAAATTGTTCTAAAAAAGAATTAAGAAAATTTAGTCAAGAGAATTTTGTAAATATGGGAACAAAAAAACAAAATGAATATTTACCAAACACAAATATTCCTCCACAAAATTATCCTGTTACAAATGTTAGTGAACTTATTGACAATGTTGAAAAATACCCTAATCCAAATGTAGCAAGTGATAAATATTTTAATCAAAATTTATATCAACAAAATGAAAGAAAAGGTATTGAAATCGGACAAAATCCACAACAAATATATTCATTAACTGGAAATTATTTAAATTCAGAACAATTTAAACATAACAATATGAATCCTTTTAATGGGGGCAAAGTAAAAGGACAAACATATAATATGAATATTAGCGAAACCATTTTAGATAATATGACGGGTTCAGGTTCTCAAATTGTTAAAAAAATAGAACAAGCACCTTTATTCAAACCGCAAGAAAATATGCAATGGGCTTATGGAATGCCAAACCAAAGTGATTTTTACCAATCTAGACAATTGGCTGGAATAAAAAATAATATGGTAAAACCATTTGCAACAGAATTAGTTGGTCCAGGACTTAATCAAGGATATACAACAACAGGAAGTGGCGGTTTTAATTCTGGAATGGAATCAAGAGATAAATGGCTACCAAAAACTGTTGATGAATTAAGAGTTGAAACAAACCCTAAACTTGTATACGAATTAACAGGTCATGAAGGACCTGCAAATTCTTTCAATAAAAATTCAGCAACTATAACACAATTAGGTCGTGTTGAAAAACAACGACCAGATACATTTTTTATTAATACACAAGACCGATGGCTTACAACAACTGGTGCAACTAAAGCAGAAACATTAAGACCAATACAAGAAATGGGAATCATACGACGAATTGATAATTCAGATAATTATATGGGACCTGCAGGTTCAATTGATGTAAAGGCAGCTACTGCACCACAAAATTACGAACCATCCAAGAGAAAAGAAACGTTGTCGGGTGGTGTCGGGCATTCAACCGCAGTTGGAAAAGGACCTTCAGATGATGGGGATGCATTTTTGAGAAGTCATACAAATTATGACAATCATCGTTCAACTGTGAAACAACCCGAAACAATTAGAAGTGGTTTTAGTAGAGCAATTGGTGCTGCAATTGCACCAATATTAGATATATTAAAAGCGACAAGAAAAGACGAGACGATTACAAATGTACGAGTTTTTGGTGAAGGAGGAAAATCAATATCAAGAGGTCCTGCATTTAATCCATTTGATACCACACCAACAACGATTAAAGAAACAACTTTGCATAACCTTGATTTTAACATAAATAATCAAAATGAAAGTATTTATGTAAATAATTATAGTGCACCAGATAATACACAAAGAGATACAACAAGTTCAGAATATTTTACATCTGCAGGTGGTTATGCTACTGCTTATGGTGATATGAATTATGATGCTGCATATAGACAACATAATAATGCAATAAAATCACAAACAATTCATAATAGACCAAATCAAGGTGGAACACAATTATTTAACCAACAAATGAATATGCATTGTCGTGATGATTGTGATAGATTTTCAAGTAGGGTTAATCCGGCATATTCCAAATTAAGTTCATTGCCACCATCTATTGAAACATATGGAGCATTTAATGTTCCTCAAGATAATAAAAATATTGGTTGTGAGAGAATAAATCCTGATATTTTAACTGCATTTAAAACAAATCCATATACACATTCATTATCTAGTGCAGTATAAATAATTATATATTATTTTATAAAAATGTAATTTAATATTATTAACTAAATAAAATAATAACAAACTTCCTATTTTTCTATTTTTCTTTTAATTGTTTCTTTAATTTCTTCTGGACGGCTGTCTAAAATATGTTTTGTAATTTCTTCTGCCAAGTCATCATTATCTTTATAATAATTTTTAAGAGCATTTAATAATGTTTTTCCATTTATTTGCTTTTTCACTTTATTTTTTTTATATACTAATGCACCACCATTAATGTCAAAACATTCAATGTTATTTGATTTCATTACTTTAACCAAATCTTCCGTGTATTTTTTCTTTAATCCATTTCTCTCTTTAATTTCTTTTTTCAAATGAACAATCTCATTATCTATTTTTATCCATTCTTTAACACTACTAATTAATTGTTCTTTAGTTTCCATTTTAAATAGTTTTATAAATTATTATTTAAGTAATAATTTATGTTCTTTATAAATATTTTTTATATTATATTGTTTTATAAATGTCACCTCCTGAAGTTTGGGGACCACCAACATGGATATTTTTTCACACTTTAATTGAAAAATTAAATACAAAATCATACCCATTTTTTGCTAATCAAATATTTAGCATAATATATAGAATTTGTAAAAATTTGCCTTGCCCAACGTGTTCCAAAGATTCAACGTTCTTTTTATCAAAAATCAAATTAAAAGATTATAAAACAAAAGAAGAATTTAAAAATTTATTTTATTTGTTTCATAATTGGGTAAATAATAAAAAGAAAAAACCACTTTTTAATTATGCATATATTGACCAATATTCTAAATTAAATTTAGGTATTGTTTTAAATAACTTTATTTCAGTTTATAATACTAAAGGGAATATGAAATTATTAACCGATTCTTTTCAACGAATATTTATAATTAAAGATTTACTTATTTGGCTTAAAAAATATAAAACACATTTTGAACCATTGAGAGAAAATATTAATAATTTAATTCAAGACCATCCAAATAATTCTCTCCAAGATTCAAATGAACATCACGATGAATTACTGATGGAAAATAATTCTCTCCAAGAATCAAATGAACATCACGATGAATTACTGATGGAAAATAATTCCCTTCAAGAATCAAATGAACATCACGATGAATTACTGATGGAAAATAATTCCCTCCAAGAATCAAATGAACAACCTAACGAATTACTGATGGAAAATAATTCCCTTCAAGAATCAAATAAACAACCTAACGAATTACTGATGGAAAATAATTCTCTCCAAGATTCAAATGAACAACCTAACGAATTACTGATGGAAAATAATTCCCTTCAAGAATCAAATGAACAACTTGATGAATTGAGTGAAGAACAACCTATTCAAAAAACAAAAAAACAAAAAGGTAAAAAAAGAAAAAATAATTAAAGTTCACTAACTAATGTTCCATCTTTATAGACAGAACATTTAAAAGTTTGTTTGCTTGGTTGATAACACATTTCTTTATCACTAGACATTTCATTGAAAAATAAATATTTACCAGAACCACCAATATACATTAATGAAACTATAGCAGATGCTGTAATTGCACCTAATAATATATTTAAAAATAAATCGGCATATTTAACAATACAATTTTTATAAATTTTAATTGAAATATCAATAAAAAAATAAATAACTAAAGATATAAATACCCAATAATTTATATAACCATTTGTAAACATTGGCAAACATAAATACATAATTGTAAATGAAAACACAAATGCACTAAATGTTGGATTGCCATATTTTGAATATTGAATACTTGTGCAAATTGTCCTATCATTAACTATTGGTGTTGCATTGCTAATCATATAAAAATAATTTCGCACAATACAACACCCTATTAAATATCCCAAATAAATAAGTCCCTTAAAATTTTGAAATATAAAAGACATACTTGTTACACCACAAGCAATAATAATTGGACTATAAAAACTTAAAAAAATTACTAAATTAAAAGGTTGGAATAATTGCAAAGGTAAATCTTGAACACCTCCCATTTTGATTGTTGAATTTATGTTATTACTATTCATATAAATAATTAATATAATTATTTCCGTTTATTTTCTTATTACTATTTTATCTATTTAACTTATTATTTTAATGCAAATAATAATTTATACACTTGATAAAAGAGATGGTGATATATTGTAGAAAAAGATTTGAAACATTACAATTATTTATTATGATATAAATATTATTGTATATATTATTTATATGCCTACAAGATGTTTACATGAAAACTGCAAAA
>Ga0214923_10000973_pt1 | contig 41960 bp, 40 predicted proteins | sample LL1510_MetaG_FD_177993 | JGI IMG/M metagenome (GOLD analysis project Ga0214923, IMG submission 177993) | Freshwater microbial communities from Lake Lanier, Atlanta, Georgia, United States - LL-1510 | ecosystem: Environmental > Aquatic > Freshwater > Lake | place: USA: Georgia | collected... | reverse complement strand
GCGCTGAATGTGGCAATTGCATCCCGCGCTGCCCTTTTAGTTTGCCTATTCCTGCTTTGTTAGCAGAAACCCATCAACTACTAGCCAGCAAACCCGGTAGGCGCCTTTGGGATTAATCATTGGGTTATGTGCACCCAGTCATATGTAATGAGTTGTCTGCAGATAGCACCGGAAGTGCATCCACAGAGGAAGAAGCGATGGTGTTACTCATCACGTTGATATTGCTGCCGATCCCACTTGGATGGCTAACAATAAGTTCGTCGCCAATTTAAATTAAAATCAAGAATGTTACCTCGCAAAATCCGAGTGAACGCAAATAATTATAAATTTCTTTTTCTTATATAATAGTGGTGCATCTCTCCAATAATTCAGCAGGCGGCCGCAACAGCTGGGCCTGAGGTTGGCGAGATAGGGCTGCCGCTATTAGTGGCAACTTCAATGGCGGTGTAAAACCAGCCCGCAACAATTGATCTAATAGCGGTGATTTACTTGGCGCCAGCAACCATTCCAAGGGCGGCATCGCAGCTGCAGAAGCAGGCCGCACCAGCAAATTCCACCAAAGCGGTGCACCTTGGATTGGTAAAAATGCCCTTAAACGGCTATCGCTTCTCAGCAATGGCACTACCGCTCTACTGGGCAACACCGCCGCCTGAGCTTCACCATTAAGCAGCAGTGTTAGGGCATCTACATCATTAAAACCAAGGGCCTGTTGCTTTAACTGATCCATTATTTCGGCTTGGTTGCCCATGCGTTTGGCAATATCCAAAACAACTTTTTGGCTTGCCGGCAACAACAATTGCCCCCGCAAACTGGGGTGCAATAACAACTGCCATCCAGCTTTATCAGCAAGCGATTGCCATAGATCAGGCCGATCGCGCAATACCAGCAGCCACGGGCCCATCGCCACAGGTAACCCCCAGGGGAGCAAGGCCTGGGCCTCTGGCATCAACAACTCCGTAACGGCGCTAGCGGGCCAAGGCAGCCAATGGCTGGCTGGTTGGCTGGTGGCCCAGCCATCGGTAAGTGCTAAGGGGCCAAGGCCCTGGCCGGGCTTTGGTAATGAAGTGCCCAATGTGATGCTTTCAAACCCCCAGCCGGCTGGTAAACGCTGCAACCAAGACCGGGGCAGAGTGCCGTTTTGAACTCCTAAACGCTGCTTAGGCCCGCTACAGGCAGCAAGCAAGCCAACGCCTGAAAGCAGCGTTAGCAACGAACGGCGAGTGAGCGGCACAGTCATCGGGCGACCCTACCTGTGAAGGAGTTCAGCGCAGGCCTGATCGCAGGCAGCGGCAAGGGCCAGGGGGCTAAAACCAGCCAGTTCCCACAACCAACTGAGCCCACCAGCCCCCACACCCTCCTTAACAAATCCCAGCTCATAGTCCCGCAGGGCCTGCTGTTTGCATTTATCAAAATGCAAATTGGCATGGCTGAGCAAAGGCTTCACCCCATAACTGACACCAACCCGATTCAGTAACTCAGCTAATTCACTGCAGGCCTCTTGCATCACCCAAGCAGTGGTAACAACAGCAAACCGCTTAGCCATCACTTGGCGCAAGGGCAGCGCTGCCCTTGCAAGCGCAAGGGCCAAAACGGCCGCCATTTGACTGCCCCCCGCCAGCAACAGCTGCGCTTCACTGCCGGGTACCTGGGCAATTCCCTCCAGCAGCCCAAGCGAAAATGCCTGGAATGGATCCCCCAGGGCCGCTAACACCACCAATGGCTGCCCCAGTTCACAACCACGGGCAATCGCTGCCGCAATCCCCCGCTGCACCAAAGCGGCCCGCAGTTGATGGGGCGGTTTAGGCATGCTTCCACTCACCAAACCAGCCACATCAAGGCCTAAACCGCTGAGCACAGCCTCTGCGGTGCTGGTGCCCCCAGGTACGCATTCAGCAAGCACCAACAAACCCTGCGGATGGCATTGGGCCCAGCGATAGCCAAACCTCTGGCCCTGCCTATGGAGTTGCAACACCGTGGCATCTTCCATCGCCCTGCCACTGCTCAGGCAACGGGCTGGGCTACCGCCAAGCCGGATGTGGGGAATCCCAGGGGCAACGGCGCAGCCGGCATCCACCACCAGAGCAGGCAGGCCCAGATGCTCCAGCACACACCAACTGATCAAAGCAGGGCTCACCCCTGCCATAAGGGGTGGCAGCCCATGGGGACATTTGGCCGCTGGACCCAGCAGCAGCAGCTCTGCATCAGCTGCAGCGGTGAATTGCCTGCTGGCTGGTGTGGCACCGGCGGCGGAAATACCAGGCACCTCAGCGGTGGCCGTAGCACCAAGCACGAGCATCACCTGGGCTTCCCCTGCCCCTAGGGCGTTTGAGGCTGAGCTGCGCCAGCTAGAGAGGGTCAAGGGCCAACAGGGGGCGTAGCAGGGCAGGTGGGGCCGGTAGTTCCTGCTTGAGCCGCGGGAATACCCAATGGGCAACCGCATGCAATGCCAGCAGGTAGATGAGGTTTTGCAAGAGCAAAAGGCCAAGGGCTAACAATTCCACCTGCTGCAGATCCGGTGCCCCCAGCAATTGCAATCGTTCCGCCAAATTCTCCAGCAATCCAGCCGCTGCGCTAGTGATCACCACCCAAAGATTTTCGCCCAGCAGTAGCGACACCACCGCCACCCTCACCAAAAGACCGCCAGTGCCGATTAACAAACCAATCCCAATCGAAAACCACCAACTAATCCGCCTACACCAACACCAACCCAACCAAAGCGCTAGGGCGCCATAGGGGAAAAGCATCATCGGCCCCCGCACAGGGCCCATCAACACCGTTAAAAGCAACACCGACACCGCTACGCCCTGAAGGGCTGCGCGGCCCCCCTGGCGCAATTGCAATAGGGCTAAAGGCAAAGGGATTGCCAATCGAAAAATGGCATCACCAATGGGCAGGTAGTAGATGGCAACCCATAGCAAACCGGTGCTTGCTGCCAGATAGGCCGTTTCAGTTAGGCGCCTCGCCTCCCTGCGCCGGTGATCAACGGCCATCGCCCTGCCTCACCCTTTCGATTGTTTCCACTTCAAAGGGCAAATTGGCAGCCCGCAGGGCGCGGGTTAAAGCCTCTGCAGGGGCGGCGGGGTCGGTGGCGGGTAAACGCAAAAGCACCCGGTAGGGCACCGGTTTTTGTTGTTCTGCGGGTTCTGGTTTTTGTTTAATCGGTTCCGCCGCTTGCGGAACTGGTTTTGGTATTTCTGGTTTTGGTATTTCTGGTTTTGGTGGTTCTGTTTTTGGTTCAACTGGCTTAACCACTGGTTTTGGAGCAACAGCAACGGGTTGAGTTGTTGTTTTGGTTGCGGCTGGAGTGGGGCCAAAACTATTGCCCAATTGCTCTCCAATTGGGGTATTGCTGCACGCCGCCAACGCAAACAGCACTGCCATGGCGGCCAACCGCAAACAAGCCATCAGCTATCAGCCGCCCTAATAATCCGCACCGCACTGGCCCGGGGTCGCCCTGCCTTGGTGCCGGTGGTGCGACTTGTGGCTTTGGGGTTGCTGGCTGATTTGGTGGTGGATTTCGGTGCTCTGGCAGCTTTAGGTGTTTTGGCTGTTTTGGCTGTTCTGCTCGCTTTTGCAGTGGATTTCTTGGTGGCAGCCTTTGCCGCCAATAGTTCAAGCGCCTGCTCCAAGGTGATGCTTTCCGCCGTGGTGCCCTCAGGCAGGGAGGCATTCACCTTGCCCTGCTTCACATAAAGCCCATAGGGGCCATCAAACAGCTGGATTGATTCTTCTGAACCCTCAGGAGTGCCCAGATCTTTTAAGGCAGTGCGGCCACCGCGACCTTTTTTGGGAACGGAGAGCAACTCCATCGCCCGCTCAAGTTGCACGAGCAGCACATCATCTTCTGCTTTTAAGGAGCGGTAATCCTTTTCGCCTTTGCCTTTGTCGTGCACCACATAGGAGCCAAATCGCCCTAAGCCCGCCTGCACCTTGCCCCCATCGGGGTGCTCCCCGAGCAACCTCGGCAATTGCAGCAGTCCGCAGGCAACCTCAAGGCTTAGATCCTCGGGTTTGGTGCCCTTTGGCAGGGAAGCCCGCTTTGGTTTTGGAATTTCTTCACTGGCTTGCCCCCTTTGCACGTAGGGGCCGTATTGACCAAACAACAAATAAACGGCTTCACCGGTGCTTGGATCAATGCCAAGGCTTTCCGGGCCATCTGCCTTTTGCTTAAGCAGCAATTCAGCGTGATCGGCATCTAAATCAGCGGGGGTTAGATCCAAGGGCAGGGTGGCCTTGATCAACTCCTCCTCGCCATTTTCCCCCGGACGTTTTGCCTCTAGGTAGGCGCCAAAGCGGCCGATGCGCACCACACAGGGCAGCCCCTCCAATTCAATCGTGCGCGAGGTGGTGGGATCGATATCACCCTCCCGCTGGGCCACCTGTTGCTCTAAGCCTTTCTCGCCGCGGAAAAACTGGTCGAGGTATGGCAGCCACTGGGCTGAACCGTTCGAGATTTCATCGAGGGTGTTCTCCATCCGCGCTGTGAAACCAGGATCAACCAGATCGGGGAAGTGCTCCTCAAGCAGTGCGGTAACGGCAAAAGCGGTAAAGCTTGGAGTGAGGGCATTGTTTTGCAAATTTGCATAACCGCGATCGCAAATCGTGCCAATGATCGAGGCATAGGTGGAGGGCCGGCCGATCCCTTCCTTTTCCAGGGTTTTAACCAAGGCCGCTTCGCTAAAACGCGCCGGCGGTTGGGTTTGGTGACCCAGGGCCTCACAGGAATTACAGCTGGGCTTATCACCGGCCACCAGGGGTGGCAAAAGCACCTCCTGGCCCTCAAGGGCGGCGTCAGGGTCGTCGCTGCCTTCAACGTAGGCCCGGAAAAAACCAGCGAAATCAATGCGCTTGCCGCCGGCCCTAAAGCGAGCATTTGCCACATCGATTTGGGCGCTCACCATCGTGAGCCGGGCATCCGCCATCTGGCAGGCCACCGTGCGCTTCCAGATCAGTTCATAGAGGGAGAGATCTAGGCCGTTTAAACCCGCTTCAGCCGGGGTGCGAAAGCTTGCACCCGCTGGCCTGATTGCCTCGTGGGCCTCCTGGGCATTTCTGCTTTTGGTGGAATATTGGCGCGGCTGGGGGCTGAGGTGATCAGCCCCGTATTTCTCTTCCACACAGGCCCGGGCCGCTGTAATCGCCTGATCACTCAATTGCACCGAATCGGTGCGCATGTAGGTGATATAACCGCGCTCATAAAGCCCCTGGGCCGTGCGCATTGTTTCGCGGGCCGAAAGGCGCAACTTGCGGTTTGCCTCCTGCTGCAGGGTGCTGGTGGTGAATGGTGGGGCCGGCTTGCGCAGGGTGGGTTTTTCCTCCACCTCAGCCACCCGCCAAACCTGAGAAGCAATCGCTTTGAGCAGGCCCTGGGCGTCGCTTTCAGTGAGCAATCGCACCTTGGTGCCGGCCTTGATGGCACCGGTGTTTTCATCGAAATCAGCACCGGTGGCAATGCGTTCACCGGCCAGCTGATTCAGCTTTGCCTCGAACTTCACACCTCCCTGCTCCAACTGGGCCTTTAAATCCCAATAGCTACCGCTATGGAATGCCCTGCGGGCCCGTTCCCGTTGCACCAGCAAGCGCACCGCAACCGACTGCACCCTCCCTGCGGATAGGCCCCAGGCAACCTTTTTCCAAAGCAATGGTGAAACTGTGTAACCCACCAAGCGGTCGAGAATGCGCCTGGTTTCCTGGGCATGCACCAGCTCCATGTTGAGCTCACGGGTGTTGTTAAGGGCGCGCTTGATCGCGTCTTCGGTGATCTCGTGGAACACCATCCGCTTAACGGGCACCTTCGGATCAAGGAGCTGCAGCAGGTGCCAACTGATCGATTCCCCTTCCCGGTCTTCGTCTGTGGCCAGCAGCAGCTGATCTGCGCCCTTGAGGGCGTCTTTTAACTCCTTAACAATTTTCTTTTTGTCCTTCGGCACCACATAAAGGGGCGCAAAGTTTTCGCTGGTATTAACCCCCAGGTTTGCCCACTTCTCCCCCTTGTGGCTGGCTGGGATTTCACTGGCGTTATTGGGCAGATCACGCACGTGCCCCATGGATGCCTCCACCCGAAAGGTGCGCGGCAAAAAACCGCGAATCGTGCGGGCCTTGGTGGGGCTCTCAACGATGACAAGGGTGTGGGACACAGGCTGCCGGGGCAGGTAAAGAACAGGACCGAAACCGCAGGTTAGATCCGCAGTCCATGGTGGACCGGGACCAGTCCGATGGACAGGGCTACCATCCGGCTTAGGACGGCGCCGACCCAACTGCAATGGAAACCCTGGCCCAGTCGCTAAATGCTGGGGCAATTGCGCCCGAAGCAGCACTCCTAATCACTCTGCTGGCCTGCCTTTTGGCGGATTTAGCAGGGGAAAGGGCAGCGGCAAGATTCGTGCCACCTTTTTGCTACATCGGACTGGGCCTCTGTTTGGGATTACTTGCCCTGCAGTGGAATCAACAGGCTGCACCGGCTTTTTTTGCATCTTTCATCAGCGACAACCTCTCGGTTGCCTTCAGGGCAGTGGTGGCAACTTCCACCCTGTTATCGCTATTGATTAGTTGGCGTTATGTGGAACGCAGCGGCACGCCAGTGGGGGAATACGCCAGCATTCTTTTGGCTGCCACCGTTGGGGCAATGCTGCTCTGTGGCGCCACCGATCTGGTGAGCATTTTTGTTGCTTTAGAAACACTTTCAGTGTCGAGTTATCTATTGGCGGGCTACATGAAACGCGATGCCCGCAGTTCAGAAGCAGCACTTAAATATCTACTTGTTGGTTCAGCTGCCGCGGCTGTATTTCTCTACGGCACCTCATTGCTTTATGGCGTGAGTGGCGGCTCTACAAATTTGGCTGGTATCACCATTGCCCTGCAGAGCAGCGCCACGCCCTTAACGGCCTTGGCCTTGGTTTTTGTTCTTGCAACAGTGGCCTTCAAAATTTCAGCGGTGCCATTTCACCAATGGACCCCTGATGTATATGAAGGATCGCCAACTCCTGTGGTGGCATTTCTTTCCGTGGGTTCGAAAGCGGCAGGTTTTGCTTTGGCATTGCGCTTGCTGGTGGGTTGTTTTGGCAGCTTTGAGGCCCAGTGGCAGCTGCTATTTACCGTGTTGGCGGTGTTGAGCATGACCCTTGGCAACGTTGTTGCCCTTGCTCAAACATCAATGAAAAGAATGCTCGCCTACAGCTCAATCGGACAAGCCGGTTTCGTGATGATTGGCTTGGTTTGCGGCACAGAAGAAGGATTTTCAGCAATGGTTCTATATATGGCCGCCTATTTATTTATGAATCTTGGCGCCTTTGCCTGCATCATTCTTTTCTCATTGCGCACCGGCAGTGATCGCATTTCAGACTACGCCGGTTTATATCAAAAAGACCCCTTAATTACCCTTGGCTTGAGCCTGTGCCTGCTATCCCTTGGTGGCATACCACCAATGCTTGGTTTTTTTGGCAAAATATATCTATTCTTTGCCGGCTGGGCCGATGGCCAATATCTATTAGTGGTGGTGGGTTTAGTTACTTCAGTAATTTCAATCTACTACTACATCTCAGTTATCAAGATGATGGTGGTTAAAGAACCGCAAGAGGCTTCTGATGTGGTGAAATCCTATCAAGAACCCACCTGGAAGTTACCTGGCCTGCAACCACTGCGCACCGCTCTTGTGGTGTGTTTATTAGTTACCGCAGTGGGAGGAGTGTTATCAAATCCACTATTTGCTTGGGCGAATCAAGCGGTGGAAGGCACACCACTACTCAAAGAAGTTATTGCTGCTAGCGGCCGCCTCCCCACCGGTTAATCAGCATGGCTATCAATCCCAGCTCTGGGGCCATAGCTGAACTAATTAACATAAGCAAAATTTATGGAGAGGGCGCCACTCAGGTGCGCGCCGTTAATGAGCTAAATCTCAAGGTTTTCAAAGGCGATTATCTCGCAGTAATGGGCACATCCGGATCAGGCAAGAGCACAGCAATGAATATTCTTGGCTGCCTTGATCGCCCGAGCAGCGGCAGCTATTGGTTACTGGGTCAAGAGGTTAATAAACTCAGCGACGATGATCTCGCCACCTTGAGGAATCGCCATCTGGGTTTTGTATTTCAACAATTTCATTTGCTCTCAAACATGAGCGCCCTTGAAAATGTTGAATTGCCCATGATCTACGCCAATGTTCCAGTGGCGGAGCGCAAGGAGCGTGCTGCTGCGGCCTTGCAAAGGGTTGGACTTGGTGAACGCTTAAGAAACAAACCAAATCAACTCAGTGGTGGCCAACAACAACGGGTGGCCATTGCCCGAGCAATAATCAACCGGCCAGCGCTGTTGCTGGCGGATGAACCAACCGGCGCCCTTGATTCAGACACCACCCGGGAGGTTTTAGCCATCTTTGATCAACTAAATCAAGAAGGCATGACAGTTTTACTTGTTACCCACGAACAAGATGTGGCCCAACGCGCCCAACGGGTGTTGCTATTCCGCGATGGCCACATCGCCAACTAAAACCACCAAAGCTGAGCCTGTGATCAAGATCACAAAAACTTGATCTGTTAATCAAAGGCTTTAAGCAATTCAACAAATAATTTGATTCTCACTTCAAGGAAAGCAATATTCCAATGCAACCAGTCCCACAATTACGCCCAGCAACAAACCAAATCCAGCAATCAATTTAATCGGCACAGATAACCCCGATGTGATGTTTGGTAATGCAAATAGCAATACTTACAGCTCAGAAGCTGGAGACGATTTAATGTGTGCTTCAGCAGGTAGCGACACATTTAGCTTTGGCAAAGGCGACTCCTTGCTCAACGCCTTTGATCGATTCACAGATCTGGAAATTAGCGCCGAGCAAATTGATGGCTTAATTGCAAATAGTTCTGTTAGCAATTTTGGCTCTGTTCGCAGTTTAAAAATTGGCGATCTAGGCCAAATGCTAAACAATAGAGGCTTTGGCGCAAACCTTACCGTTAGCTATAGCTTAGGTTCAGGTAATGACACCCGAACTTTTCTCGCTCTTAACAACAACAGAGCAGGATTCCAAGCCAACAACGATACGGTGATTGAAATAACTGGTTATAGTGGCAGCCTGAGCGATCTACAAATTATTTGAATTCACTATCCTAAGTTTTTTGCTCTAGGTTTTTGCGCTCTAGGCCCTTTAGCAATTGATCAAATAATCCCGTAAGTAGATCTTGTTTGCTGCTTAATGCACCACTGGGGGCAAGGTTGCCGGGATTAACCGCCACCCAACCCCCAGCGTCGGGTCGGCGCAATTCAAAGTGCAAATGGGGACCAGTACTAAGACCTGTGCTGCCAACCCTACCGATTACTTCACCCTGGCGTACTTCTTCACCAGTTTGCACAAACAGTTCCGACAGGTGGCCGTATAGGGTGCGGCGCTGGGGATTGCGGTGTTCCAATTCCACCGCAATCCCATAGCCACCTGCAAGGCCTGCACTAATAACTTTGCCAGCCAGGGCAGCCACCACCGGCGTTCCTTCTGGAGCAGCTAAATCCTTGCCGGCATGGAGAATCATGCTTCCTAAAATCGGGTGCATCCGCCAGCCAAAATCACTGCTGGTTACAGCACTACCGATCAAGGGAAATATCAAACTGCGATTGCCATTTCCAAGCAGAGGTGCTGGCCTCGGCGTAATCCTAAACACTTGGCTAAGTGAAAAACTGCCCTCGCCCCCCACTAAAAGAGCAGAAACCGGAACACTCAATGGTGCAAGAGGCAAACCATTTGGGCCGCCAAATTTTGCATTTTTATTTTTAGCAATAAATGCAACTCCCTTGGCTCTGGCGCATTCCCTTTGGCTCATCACTCCGGAACTACATAACTTTTCTAGGTTTGGCACATATCGCTGCCCCGGTGCACTGCGTTGGGGATACTCCCCCTGGCGCAACTGTTGGCTTTCCTTGATGGTGATTGCCCCCTCCCGCTCCAACTCCTGCAGTGATTTATCAAATATCAAAGGGGGTTCTTCAACTGGCAACACTTGAGCCAACAGCGGCAGCAACAAGGGCAAAAAAAATAGTTTGTACATATCAGGTGTGTAATCAGATTGAGGGTGGTTGCGTTAATTCAGAGCCAACTTTTCCAATGCTCTTAAACCTATCTGCACCAATTTAGGCCAGGGGGGGCAGCGGCTACCAAGCAATTGTTCAAGGGTGATGCCCGGTGGGCGGATTGGATGGCGCCCATTGAGGCCAATGCCAAAGCGCACGTGGCGCACCTGCCCGCCACGCCAAACCACAGAGGTGAGCACTCCCGCTAATTTTTGCTGCCCCACCATCAAATCATTGGGTGGTTTTAGCTGCAGTTCTGCCCCTAGGCCAAGCGGTTCTAATTCCGCCATTAGGGCAGCTGCCATCAACATTGGCAAGCGATCCGCCGCAGGTGGATCTCCACCCCAAGGGATTGCAGCACTCAGCCAAAGGCCACCAGCGGGTGATTGCCAATGGCGTTGGGCCGTGCCCCGGCCAAAACGCTGCTTTTTTGACACCACCGCTATGGGCAAAAGCGGTTGCGCCGCCAACCAGTTGCTTAAGAGGGGCTCCGTGCTGGCACAAACCGACAGCACCCGCAGCCGCCAGGCCATGCGCAAATCAAGATCAGGCCTACTACGCAGCAATCGACCGCCACAGCCTGCCGCTAAGAATCCACTCAATTCAGCACCCCAACAGGGCTGCATTTAGTCGCTTGGCCGCCACCAGCAATTGGTTTGTTTCCGCCACCAGAGCAAGCCGCACCCAGCCCTCACCGCCAGCACCAAAACCAACGCCTGGGGTGAGCGCCACCCCACTGCGTTCAAGCAGCCATGCGCAGGCAGCTTCACTGCCGAGGCTTCTCAACCTTTCGGGCAGTGGCAACCATAGATAAAGGGCCATTGAAGCTGGAGGCACCCGCCAACCGCCTGCAGCCAAGGCAGCTGCCATGGCATCACGCCTCTCCCTATAAATAGGCCTTAGCTGCTGCGGCCAGCTGGCTAAATGCGTTAACGCAACCGTGGCACCCGCCTGTAAGGCCAGCGACTGATTGAAATCAACCACTGCCTTCACCTGTCCTAGGGCTTCAATTAAATGGGCGGCCCCAACGGCAAAACCCAGGCGAAAGCCGCCAAGGCACCAGCCTTTTGAGAAGGAAAAAAATTCAATTCCATTTGTGCGCCACCCCTCCGATCGCAATAGGGCAGGCGCTTCCCCTTCAAGGGCAAGATCAACATAGGGATTGTCGTGGGCAAGCACCGCCCCTTGCCGGTTTGCTATGGCCAGCGCTTCATCCAACCAGCCCTGGCAGCCAGTGGTGGCCGTTGGATTATGGGGATAGCCCAGCATTATTAATTTGAGCTGTTCTTGTTCACTGCTGGCTAGCCGCCCAAAGCAAGGGCGCCAGCCATCCTCTAGCCCCAGGGGCAGCAGCAGAGGTTCAGCACCCGCCAGCACCATCCCACCGCGATGGCTTGGGTAGCAGGGATCAAGCAACAGCGTGCGATCACCAGGGTTTACCAAAGCAAGGGGTAGATGGGCTGTGCCCTCCTGGGAACCCACCAGCAGCAGCACCTCCCGCTGCGGATCCACTTGCAACGCAAAGCGTTGCTGCACCCAACTGGCTACTGCTTCACAAAAGGGCAAGGTGCCCGCCTGCAAGCAATAGGCCGCACTGGCCGGCTCCATCAATTTGGTAGCAATGGCTGAAAGCACCTGGCTTGGAGGCTGCAGATCTGTGCTCCCCAAGGAGAGATCAAGCAGGGGATTCAGCTGGGCTGCAGTAGATGCCGCATAGGAACGTTTGCGCTGGTCCATGCGGGCAAAAAGGCCCGAGCCAAGGCGTTTAAGCCGCTCAGAGATGGGCATCCACAAAAGCCTGCAGCTGGGGTTTTGCCATGGCCCCTTCCCAACGGGCCACTTCAACACCAGCTTTAAAAAGGATCAGGGTTGGTAAACCTTTTATTTGTAATTGATCGCGAACAACTGGGTTGGGATCGGCCTCAAGTTTTCCAACCCGTAAGCCTTCCCCATAGGTACTTGCTGCCCATTCCATCAATGGAGCCATCAAGCGGCAGGGGCCACACCAGGCGGCCCACACATCAACTAAAACAAGCGCTTCGGCATTTAGAACCTCAGCTTGAAAATTGGCATCAGTTAGTTGATGAACAGTCATGGAAAAAGTAGGGATGAAAGTTGCGGAGGATATTTAAAGATTGTCGATTGAACGCTTCAGCTTCTCCAATTCGTCGTCTACCTCAGCGGCCTGGGCTGGCAAAAGCTCAGGTTTTTTGCTGTCGTCTGGCAGGGCAAGGGGTGTGGGGCTAAGGCTTGCCTTGAGAGCCGCCAATTCTTGATCAACATCACCGCCGGCTTCCAGGGCTTGAAAACGACTATCGAGGTCTGCACCTGCTAATTCTGCCGCCGCCTGGCCGCGGGCCTCTAAAGACAACACTTTTTCTTCCATGCGATCAAAAGCCGCCATGGCCGAATCGGTATTTAAACCACCAACGGCCCCCTGCAACTGAGCTTGGGCCTGGGCTGCTTGGGCCCGGGCCTTAAGCATGTCTTTTTTGGTGCGCGCCTCGGCAATCTTGCCTTCAAGGGAAAGCAAATTCTTTTTTAGATTTTCCACCTGCCCCGCCTGGGTGGAGAGCTGGCTATTTAATGCAGTTGCGGTTTCTTGATAGGTTTTACGGCGGCTGAGCGCTTCTTTAGCAAGTTCCTCTTCCCCTTTCTTAAGGGCGAGAGTTGCTCTTTCATACCAGGTTTTAGCTTGACTTTCAGCCTGCTGGGCTTGGTTTTCAATCCGCTTCTGGCTAGCGATAGCCGAAGCCACCGCCTGGCGCAATTTGATCAAATCCGATTGCATATCAGCAACGGATTGATCAAGAATTTTGGCTGGATCCTCGGCTCGGCCCACCAAATCATTGAGATTGGAGCGAAGCAAACGGCTTAGACGGTCGAAGAAGCCCATGGGGGCAGCACATCGGCAGCAACACAACGACCCTAGCCTTTTCTGATGCCTAATTACCTACAACCGCCCCGGCCCCAACCAGCAAAGGCCCTTGCTAATTGCCTAAAGGAACTGGAAGCAAACTGGCATGGCCAGGCACCCATGGCAGCGCTTTGGCAGGCATGGCCGCAAATTGCAGGGGCTGAACTGGCCGCCCACTGCAGGCCACTACGGATACAAGGCTCGGTGCTCTGGATTGGCGTAGAGCAAGCCCATTGGTTATTGGCACTGAGATATGCCAAACACCAATTATTGGGTGCCTTGCGGGGTGCGGGTTTTCCGTTGCAAAGGCTCGAACTAGAACAGAGGGTTCAACCTCCCCTGGCTGATTTAGCAAGTGGAGATAGTGCAGCTAGTTGGGCTAATCACCCAAGCCGCGTTGATGTGCACGGCATTGCTGCCTGCCCCCGCTGCGAGATTCCCACACCCGCCGGTGAAATAAAGCGCTGGGGTTGCTGCTCCCTATGCCTCAGGCAAAACGAACAAATAAATATCTAAAAACAACTAAAACAACTAAGTTGTTGGCGATCTGATTGGCTTCAGGGCATCAAAGGCGCGGTCGATCACATCGGTGAGCAGGGTGATAACACGCTTTTCCCTCAGCACTAAATTCGCGCTTAGGGTTTCGCCTGATTTAAGGGCATAGGAACGTCCATTTTTTTCTAACTTTTGTTGGTCAAGCTTAATTAGAACAGGAAAACGAGGCTGGGGATTCTGTTCGTCTGGAGGCAATGAATCAGTGGATATGCGCTTAACACGGCCCTTGATCGAGCCAAATTCAGTGAACGGATAGGAGTCAAGCCTCACTTCGGAGAACTGGCCAACTTTAACGAAACCAATATCTTTACTAGTAACATAAACTTTAGCCTGCAATTTATCAAGGGGAACAATTTTCAGAAGCGGCTCATTAGGGGCTACTGCATAACCTTTACTGGTGGGTGTGAGATCGAACACTTGGCCGCGCACAGGCGATTTTAGCAATTCGGTTTGGAGTTGCTCCTTAACCTCAACCCTTTGCCTTTCCAGATCGGATAGTTGACGATCGCTTTCCTTGCGCTGCTTAAGTAAATCGGAGCTCACCTCATCTAATTCAGCATCAGTTTGCCGAATTGCAGCTTCAGTTTGAGCAATCTGAGAACGCATTTGCTGGCCCTTGTCTTTCTCTTGCATATACTGAACTAAACCCATCCCCCCCTGCTTAGTTAAATAATCTAGGCGCCGTAAAATATCTTCCTGATTGAGTAAAGACAGCTTCTCGCTATCACGTTTTGAAATTAAACTTTGACGTTTTGCCTGGAGATTTTCCAAGCGGGCCCTACTGGCATTTGCCTGCTCCGAAATCCTTTGTTGCTCGATTAATAGCTGCCTACTTACATTGCTTTTTTGGGCCTGTGATTTATCAGTATCAAAGCGAATTAGTGGCTGCCCTGGTTCAACAACCTGACCCTCCTTCACAAAAATCTCCTCAACCACAGCACTTTGAACAGCCTTGATCGGCTTTACAGCGCCGGCCGGTTCAAGGTCGCCCTGGGCCACCACCACCTCATCAATTTTTGCCAGCAGAGCAAACAAAAAGGCAAAACTAGCTGTGCCGATCAAAGCCCACACAACCGCCTTGCTCCAGCGGGGCGAGGGCCGCAGCCTTATTTCCTGAAGGTCAGAAGGATCACGACGAACTAAATTGCTCATACCAAGGCAGCCTCCTGCTGGCGGAATAAGGTGGCATATCGGCCACCAAGAGCCATTAAATCCCCATGGGGGCCCTGTTCCACCAGGGCACCATTATGGAGAACTAAAATATGATCAGCATGGCGCAAATTGCCCAGGCGATGGGTAATAAACAGCACGGTACGTCCGCGGTAAGCTTCGCTTAAATTACGGGTTAATCGTTGCTCAGTATCAACATCCAAAGCACTGGTTGCCTCGTCTAGCACAAGCAAACGCGGCTGCTTAAGAATCATTCGAGCTATAGCTAAACGCTGCCTTTGGCCGCCGGAAAGCCCGGACCCCCTTTCGCCCACGGAACTGCTATATCCAGCTGGAAGCTGTTGAATAAACTCATGGGCGCAGGCTATTTTTGCAGCATTAACTATCTCTTCAAAATCAGCATCTGGCCTTGTTAGGGCGATATTTTCCTGAATGGTGCCATCAAAAAGCAAACTGTCTTGAGGTACTACACCTATCTGGCGGCGCAGGGAATATAAATCAACCTTGGAGATATCGTTGCCGTCAAGGCGAATGGTTCCCTCCAGGGGATCGTAGAGACGAGTTAATAATTTAAGCAGTGTACTTTTTCCAGATCCACTGCTGCCAACAATGCCAACAAAACCGCCGGCTGGAATCTCAAAATCTATGTTTAATAGTTGCAGCTGGCCGCTGCTGGCAAAGCGGAAATTGACCCTTTCATAGGTGATGGCACCGCTGATTGGCGGCAGCGGTGGAAGATTTTCCCCGGCGATTTCAATCTCCTGGGGATGGTCAACAATATCTGAAAGCCGCTCGAGCGAAAGGGCTGTTTCTTGGAAATTCTGCCAAAGTGTGGCAAGCCTAAGCAAGGGGCTTGTTACGTAGCCAGATAAAATTCTAAATGCAATTAATTGCCCCAAAGTTAGCTTGCCTTGCAATACCAAGCCGGCACCAACCCACAACACCAGTAAGCCGGATAACTGTTCTAAAAAGTGAGAGGCAGAACCAGCTGCAGTGCTGGTGATTGTGTTGCGAAAACCCGCAGCGATCTGGCCACCATAGAGCTGCTGCCAACGCCAGCGGCTATGTAATTCCATGCCTTGGCCCTTAACTGTTTCCATGCCGCCAAGGGTTTCAACCAAATGGCTCTGAACTTGGGCATTGGATTCAGCTTGTTCCCGCAACTGTTTGCGAATTACAGGGGCGGCAGCTGCGGTTAAGCCAATGAAAAATGGGATAACCCCAAGGGCCCAAACAGTGAGGATTGGGCTATATAGCAACATAACTGCTATATAAATAACTGAAAAAATCGAATCCAACACAACCGTAAGCGCAGTGCCGGTGAGAAATCTGCGTATCTTTTCCAATTCATTCACCCGGCTGGAAACTTCACCCACGGGCCGCTTGGCAAAATAACTGAGTGGCAACCTCAGTAGATGATCAATAATAGTTGAACCTAAAGATATATCGATGCGATTGGTGGTGTCGCTAAATAAATAGGTGCGCAATGAACCCAAGATCGCCTCAGCAACAGCCATTGCCACCAGCAGCGAACCTAAAACATTTAAGCTTTTTAAATTCCCCTGAGATATCACAGCATCAATGATTTGTTGAATCAAAAGTGGATTCAACAAAGCAAACAGTTGCACAAAGAAACTGGCAACTAAAACCTGAATTAAGATGCCTCGATGTTGTTTAATTGCCGGCAGGAACCAACCCAAGCCAAATCTTTCTTTTGGGGTGGTGCTAGCCCGCTCGAGGGAGAGGATTGGCAAATTGCCCTTCTCATCTAGCAACTGACTGAATTCAGCTTCAGGCAGTTTTCTTTGGCCGCTGCGGGGATCGCCCAGCAAGAGGCCATTGGCATCGGCCTGCCAGATAACCACTGGGTGGCCAGCCTCCAAGGCAATTGCTGGCAATGGAATGCGGTTCACGGATTTAAGCGGCACTTCCAACATCGAGGCCCTTAAACCCAACAGATCAGCAACGGCTGCTAACTGCATCAAACCAAGGCCCTTGCCTTCAGCTCGCTGTAATTGATCGGCCAAAATCCTTCGAATTACATCCCTCCTAAAAGGAAGATCAAAACTGCGCGACAACATGCGCAATACCGCAAAGGGTTCCTCCAATTCCCCCTGCCCGGAAATATGGGGGAAGCTGCCATCGTCGCCAATGCGGCCATACCAATCCTGCAGGGCCTCCATTTGATTGAGTTGGGGCACCAGCTCGCTGCCCTCAATCCATTCCGGCTCTAAAACCTCCACGTGCACATCTACATGCTTAGCAACCAGTTCAGTGGTAACCGTGGGCTGAGCAGAGCCAGCCACACTGATTTGAGGTGGCCATGGTTCAGGCCTTGGAATTAAACGCAGCGGCAATCTTCCTTGCCGAGCAAGCACTAAACCGGCGGGAATGTTCTCACCCACCTCATGGTTTGGCAGGCAACCTGTGCTCAAGAGCCAGTTGCCTTCGGGCACAGCCTCCTGGGCACCAAGCAAAGTAAGGGCTGGTAAGGCATCTGCCTTTGCTGCCCAATCGCGCAGGGCACGGCCCCTGGGTAAATCGGCAATTTTGGATCCACTCAGCACGGCATAGCGCTCTGGCAGGCCGCCGTCTTTAAAAAACTCCAGCAATTCCTGATGGCGATTAACCAATTCAAGAAATTGCGCCGCCGGTAGCAACCAGCCTTTTGAAACCATCGATGCCGCCAATACTTGGCCGGAATCTCCCCTCATTAGGGGCAGCCAACCGGCGATGGCACCAGGCGCAAGCAATTCCAAGGTGAATGTTTCACCCCTTTGATCCTGGGCCAGCAGCCGCAGCTGCCCCTCCACAAGAATCAAGATTCCTGGTGGTAACTCATCAAAACCATGCAAACGGGAACCCGGCCTCAACACCAAAGGCTTAAGGGCTTGAGCAGCCTGGGCCTGCTCAACTGGGCTTAGAAAACTAAATGGCTTTGTGGAAGCCAGCAGATCAAGGGCAGCTGTAATCGACATCTGGGCTCAGCTGGCCTTCAATTAACTGCTTCATTATGGGTAGCAAGTGCATTTCTAACTTCATTTCGCAGCCAATTGTCTCCCTGTTCAAGGATCAAACGGCGCTGGAGTGCTTCGTCTAGCTGGGCACCTTTTCGCCCTTCCAGCCGCACAATGATCCACCAACCCTCCAATTGCTTTGGGGGCCATAGCTGACCCACCTGGCTTATCTCAAGCAACTTGCTGAGGGCTGGGTGGGGAGTGGAAAGCGGCACTGGGCCAATTTTGCCGCCACTGCGTTGTTCCGGGCCCTCTGAATATTGGGCGGCAAGATCTTCAAAGGTCACCTCCTGTTCCTGCAATTGCTGGTGCAATTCCGCTGCTAATTCGCCGTCACGCAAGCGCAGTAATGAATAGGTAACTTCGTCAAGTTCAGCCTTGCGGCGCAAAAATTCATGCTCAACCGTTGCTGAATACTGCTGCTCACACCACTGCTGCCAGCGCAATGGCAACTGGGCCATTGCCTCAAATTCGCCACTGCTAAGGCCCTGCAACTGCAAAAACACCTGCAATTGCTCTTGGTTTTGGATTTGGATCTGCTGGCACAAGCCCCCTAGAGCCTGCTGGGTTGATTCTGGGTTTGGAGTTGGGATTTCAGCTACCGCCTGCTCCATCAAGCGGTGGCGCCAGGCCGCTTCCAGCAAACCAGCCCTTGCCAGGTCTTTATTGCTGAAATTGGTATTGCTCAAATCCGTTGCAACCGTCATGCAATTGTTCATGAACTGCCCATTCATAGCTGGTTAATAGCGCTCTGGGTTAGGCAACTGCCAGGTGGATGGCACCCCGGCAGCCGCCAATCGGCCAGCCTGCTGCTGCAGAGCCGAGCGTTGCACCCTCCAGAGCTGATAAACGCCCTGGCTAGCCAGCACCGAACGGGGCACCAGCTGCCAAAAGGATTGGCTCGCGGTGGTTTTATCGATCACCAGCAATAGGGAGGCAGCTTGTTTTGTTTGTTTTGCTTCTTCTAACTGCAATCGCTCCCCCAAATTGCGCAGGCCTGAAGCTGGGCGTCCTTCATAGATCACCACTTGCTTTGTGTAGTAGTGCAGCGATGGTTTGTTTATACCCACCATCGCTAATGCTTCACCTGGACGCATTTGTTTTTGCACCGCCGCCGCAATCACCCGCACAGGCCGTTGCCGAATTTGATCAATTAGTTCTGCCGTTGGCACCAAACCAAACAATGGCCAAACCACAAGTGGCAATTGAAAACCCAGCAGCCAAGGGAAATTAACAAAATAATTCCTTTGGCTTAAGCCGCCCACCAGGGCTGCAACCAGAAAACAAAACCCACTGCGCTGCACCGCACCTATTGCCAATAGTTGGGAGGAAAGGCCAGGCATTTCCGGATCGTTGATAGTGGGCACCCAAAGGGGGGCAAGTAAAAAGCCAATTCCCATCAATGCCGCGATTGCAATGGAACACCAGCGGGCACGGCTAAGCAGCCGTTCAGGCCCCATGGCCAGGGCAATTAAAAGGGCCATTGCAGGGATCCCAGGCAGAAGGTAGCTGGCCAACTTCGTAGCCGAAATGCTGAAAATCAGCAGCACCGTCAACAACCAACAAGCTGCAAAACGGCGCAAGCTGTTTGGCGGTGCAACAGTTTTTGCTGCCATCGCAAGTTCATGGCCAAAACCAAGCAAAAGCATGGGGGTGGCGGGCAAACTGGCAATCACCAAAACCACCCCAAAAAACCACCAGGGGCCTGCGTGGTGATTCACCACTTCACTAAAACGCTTCAGGTTGTGGTAACCAAAAAAACTGTCTAGGAAAGGTTTTCCCTCCCGCCATAGCTCCAGCAGATACCAGGGAGCGGCAACACAAAAACTAAGTAGCAACCCCCGGCCAGGAGCTAATGCCCTCAGCAACCGGCCCAAATCCCGCTGCCAAAGGCCAAACATCAGCAGGCTTGCGCCGGCTAGAACCAAGGCCACTGGCCCCTTGCTAAGGATTGCAAGCCCCATAAAAAACCAGCTGCCCCATGGCCACTGCCTTGATTCAGCCCCATAGGCCCGCCAAAAACCGAGCATTGCAATGCCAAAACAGGCAGTGAGCAGGGGGTCACTAACGGAAACCCGTCCCCAAAGCAGCACCAACGGCGAAAGGCCAAAGGCAAGGGCTGCCGTAAGCGCCTTGGCGAAGCCAGCCCGGGGCTCCTGTTTAAAAACCGTTGCCGCCAATGCAGCCATCAGTGCCAGCACCGAAAGGGCGGATGGCAGATTTGCCGCCAAGCTGCCTAGGGGATCCCAATGGCGGGGCAACAGACTTAGGCCACCAATTAACCAATAGATCAAAACTGGCTTATCAAAGCGGGGATGGCCATTTACCCGAGGGGTAAGCCAATCGCCGCTGTCGGCCATGGCTCGCCCTGCCGCCGCAAATAGGGCAGGGGTTTCATCCAATTGGCCAACGGCACCTAAGCGCCAAAGAAATAGCAGGGCCCCCAGGGCAATGGTTAAACCCAGCAGCCAGGCGAGCCGGTGGGATTGTTGCAAGGGTTTAAACATGCAAGCCTATGAATCGCGATGGTTTGCAGGCACTAATTCACAATTAACGCCTAATCTTTTAAGGGCCTGCTCTAATAAACGTCCTGGCACCTGATAGATGGAGGGTGTTAACTGGGGAGCTGATTTACAATCGAGATAGGCCGCCATTTCACCCGGGGCTGCACCTAAATAACGGGCTAAGGCCACTTGAATATCAAAAATTGGCGCATTTGGGCGCATTCCTCTTATTTCCAACATCCAACAACGTTTTTTCAATTGTCCTGCCTCTACTTGGCGCAAGGCGCTCAAACCCGCCAAAACCACCAAGCGATCACCCGGCTGCAAGATTCGCTCCGGATTTGGCAAAGCGATTGGTTTGATTGCCCCAAAACCGATCAGCACCAATGGGATAAGTCCATAGCCACCGGCCACCGTGCCAAGGTTTAGTCCATTGAGTGTGTCGCTTGAAGTTATTTTGTAATCGGTTATCAATAGATTCTCCTCCGCCAATCGCAACACCCCCCGAACCCGTTCGCCCAGGGCGGTTGCCACCACAGCATCAGCTGCCACTTCAAGGGGGTTGATCACCTGCATGCCCTCAAATAGGGCATTGAAATTGCTGGATTGTGAAAGGGAGTGGGATTGCACAGCAAGGCGCACATCTGGCCATTTCTGTTGCAATTCAAGGGCAACACTCAGATTTGCCATTAGGTCTTCGGAGAGAACACCCACCGCTTGGCAATGGCAATGGCGCAGGGCTTTTAAAGCCCGATCCAAACTTTCATAGGCCTCAGCCTGGAATTTTTCTTCCACCCCTGTGCTCTGCACTTGCACCACTTGAAATTTCTGCAATCGCAGTTGTTGCCTTAGCCGGCTTGCAAGTAAACCACCATCAAGCAGCAACACATAGGGCGTAGCTGCACCGAGCGGTTTTGGTTCCTGGCTGCCAATACGGGCCGCCAGCAAACGATCCAATATCAAAGCCACCAGCCAAGCGGTTAGCAATGTGCCGCCAAGGGCATAGATCAAAGCCAATGCTGCAAGGGGGAAATGGGCTGGTGTTAATTCGGAATTAGCGCCATTAATAATGAAGCTAAATGCATCAAGATATTCACCCTTAAGCAAGGCGAGCGTAAGCATTAGTCCCCGCAAAGGAGAACCAGCACCAAATAAAAAGCTACCAATTAATAACAACAGTAACAGGCTTATTAGCCCCCAAGCAAGCAATGAATTACGGCGTTGCTGTAAACGCAACAAGGCATCGCAAACACCCTCCCCAAGCAAACGCAATTGGGTCCACCAAATGCTTAAACGTTTGTGGCGGTAGCGGGGGCGAGTTTTTAGGGTGCTGGCCAGTTCCAACAACAGCAAACGATCGCCAGCTGCTGGTTTGGTATCAAGGTTCCACCAACCACTTGCTGCCGGGCCCGCGGGCGCTTCGCCGGCGGGGAACCACTGCACCAACCGCTGCATACGACCCAATTGATCAAATAGATCACGGCTGGCGGCCTGCTGCTGCACAACGCTGCGCACCACAAACAACTCCCCCTCCACATCAAATGCCGCCTCTGTGCCATCGGGCCTTAAGGCATTGGCAAATACCCCAGCGGTGAGCAATTGGGGATCAACGATCACCAACCCAGGTAGGCGAGCTTGCAATTGATTTTCAAGGCCGCTGCTGCCTTTGCTTGAACGCACCACAAGTTGGGCTTTTGGATTAAGCAACCGCACCTGTAAAGCAGCTTCCAGGTTCACTCCACTGTCTTGGCTGAGCAGCAAAACAGCCCTTGCCGAGGCAACCCCTGCTTCGAGCAGTGATTCGGGGTTGCGCATATCTCCGATAAATGTGACCTCTGCCAATGCCCTTCCCAGGGCCAGATCAGTCCACTTGGGTGATTTGCGATCAAGGCAGCGAATCGGCAAGTTGAAAGCCATGAGGCTGCCAAGACATGCCTGGCCAAGGGCCCCAAGGCCACAAACCAAGATGCCTTCATTGGCGGAATCAACAAGCTGATTGTTAATTGGATCCAAGCGGGGATCAAGAAATTCAATTTACTGGTGTTGTGTTAACCAATTCTCCAAGCGCAAGGCAAATGCCTCCAGGCTGAAGCGCTCTTTTGCCTTTGCCCTGCATGCCTGGCGATCTAAAGCCAACACCCTTGGCAACCACTCAACAAGGGCTTTGGTGCAATCGGGCTCCACCAAAGCACCGCTAATGCCTGGATCAATCAATTCAGCTGGCCCGCCGCGCCGATAGGCCAGCACTGGCACACCGCAGGCCATGGCCTCCACCACCACATTGCCAAAGGCTTCATTCCACTTTGGGGTGTTTAACAAAACGGCGCAGTGGCCCAGTTCTGCTTGGAACTGGGCGGTGTTCAGAAAACCTCTCCACTGCAGAGTGCCCTCAGGCACACTTGCTTCCACCGCTTCTGCATAGGCGTGATCTTCCTTTAATCCCCACACCGCCAGGGGCCACCCCCATTGCTGGGCAACCTGGGCAGCATCCTCCAAACCTTTTTCTGGGGCAACTCTGCCAGCCCAACCCAACAGCTTTTGCGGCGTTGCTTGAAATTGGTATTGGCTGAAATCAAACCCATTTGCCAACAGTTGGGGGGCAGCTGGTAAGTCGAAATCCGCGGCTTGGGCGGCAGTATGAAAAGCAATTCTTTTTGGAAAGCGGGCAGCAGTTGTGGCAATCAGTTGGTCCATCGCCTCGCCCACACTGCCCATGCTCACCAAATGGAAAAGCGGTGTGCGGCAATGGGGGGTTAGCCAAAGGGGTAGCCAGTCGTAGGCAAGGTTGAGCAGCAGATCAAAACGATCCTGTTCCTGAAGGGCCCGATCCCAAAAACGAGCTAACAGTGAATTGGCTGGTATTTGCACGGCTGCTTGGCGCGGTTGGTGTTGCCAACTGGCCTGGGGGACCCCGGGCTCCAGCCAGAGCTGATCCAGCAAACCAGCCTCCAATTCACTGCCGCTGGCGGCCACCAAGGCCATTTGATGGCCGCGAGCTTTTAAACCCTTCAGCACGGCCAAAAGAGTTAGCTCCACACCACCACCCAAACCCTTGCCCAGGGGGCCCATGGGGGTGCTAACAATCAAAATTTTCATTGAATTAGCCCCTTCTGCGGCTGCCAAATATCCCTACGTCGATTAATTAAAAGCACTGAACTAAGCGCTAGGGCCACACCTAGCCATTGCAATAAACGCAGATTTTCATCCAGCCAAAACACACTGCTGGCCAAGGCAAAAACAGGGGTTAAAAACGTGAGGGAGGTAAAGCCGGTGAGGTCGCCTTGGTTGGCAAACCAAAAGAACAAGCCGTAGGCCAAGGCACTACCAAGCAGGCTGGCATAGGCCATCAAACCCCATTCGGCAAGGCTTAGCTGGGGAAAAGTTCTGGGGGTGTTAACCAGGCTCATGGCCAGTAGCGGTAGGCCGCCCAATAGGAGATGCCAACCGGTTACTGCCAATGGATCGCTGTGGCGACAGGCCCAACGGCAAAGCAACGTGCCCACGGCCATGGCCGCTGCGGCCAACAACATCAACAACTCACCCCGTTGGGGCAAGGCCAAGCCAAGCACCGGGGGCCCCTCAAGCAACCAATGCTGCAGCACCCCAGCCGGCAACCCGAGGCAAAGGATGCCGCCAAAACCGAGCAACAGGCCTATCCAACCCACTGGATTAATCAATTCAGCTAGAAAAAAACGTGCCAGGAGAGCCACCATTAGGGGCTGGGAATCGATCAACACCGAACCAAGCCCCGCCCCTATTTGTTGCAACCCCTGCGCCAATAGGCCCTGAAATAGGGAGCCATCCACTAAGGCAAAAAATAAAAACCAGCCACGATCGCGGTTATCTATCCCCAATGGACGCCCCAAAAATCGAGCGGCAAGCAGGATCATCAAGCCAGCTGGCAGCATCCGCAACCAGGCCAGTTGCAGGGGGGAAAGCTGCTCAAGCAGGGGTTTCATCGCCGCCATCGCCGTACCCCAAAGGGCAAAGGGGAGCACCATGGCAAGCCAACGCAACCAAAAGGGCACGGCAGCGCTTCAGCAGGCTTGAGCCTAAAGACCCGGGCCTGCATAGGATCCGCCTATGATCTGTTTGAATGCGGCACCCATGATTTGGCCCCTGCGTCGTTTACGTCGCAAACGTATTGCTCGCATCTGCCTTGAAGGGCCCATCGCCGGCGGCGCCCGCAAAAGGGTGCTGAAGGCCATTCGCCAGGTGGAGGAGCAAAAGTTTCCGGTGCTGCTGCTGCGCATCGATAGCCCCGGTGGCACGGTGGGCGACAGCCAAGAAATTCATCAGGCCTTGATGCGATTGAGGCAAAAAGGCTGTCAAATTGTTGCTAGCTACGGCAATATTTCAGCTTCGGGCGGCGTTTATGTGGGCAGTGCCGCCAATCGGGTGGTGGCAAATCCAGGCACAATCACCGGCTCAATTGGGGTGATTTTGCGGGGCAACAACATAGAAAAGCTATTGAAACGCCTTGGCGTGCGCTTTGAAACAGTAAAAAGCGGTGAATTTAAAGACATCCTCTCTCCTGATAAACCACTTTCCGATGGCGAGCGGGAAATATTGCAAGCCTTGATCGATAGCAGCTACGGACAATTTGTAACTGCTGTTGCAGAGGGCCGCGGCCTAAGTGAAGAAAGTGTTCGAGCCTTTGCTGATGGCAGGGTATTCAGTGGCGCCCAGGCTTTGCAATTGGGGTTGGTAGACCTACTTGGCGATGAAGAAACTGCTCGGCTTGAGGCGGCGCGGCTCGCAAATTTAGATCCAAATAACAGTTCACCCGTAACACTTGGCAAGCAAAAACAAGGGGTATTACAAAAGCTGAGGCAACAATTACAACTTGAATTAGGCCTGGGGGGGCAACCACTCTGGCTCTATCAACCATGAACGATCCAGCCGTTAGCTTGCGGGCTTTGCGGGGGGCCACCACCGCCGCGGCCAATAACGCCGTCGCCATGGAGGAGGCAGTTGCTGAATTGCTTGATGAGTTGATGCAGCGCAATGGCTTAGGTGGCGCTGAAGTTTTGAGCGCCATATTTTCGGTAACTAAAGATTTAGATGCTCTTTTCCCCGCCTCAGTGGCAAGGCGAAGGCAGGGATGGGATGGCGTAGCCCTGCTTGATTGCCAGCAAATGGCTGTGGCAGGCGATCTACCCCGCTGCATACGAGTGTTGGTGCAGGCCTGGTTACCCCAGGGTCAAGAGGCTCAACATGCTTACTTGCGGGAAAGCCAACGCTTGCGGCCAGACAGATCTTGTAATCAATAGGTGTTGAAATTGCTGACAGCTCTCGGGCCGGCCTAGGGAAACCCATAACAAGAAGCGTGTTTATGAGAATCAAATAATCAATAGAGACAAAGCAATGCTCAAATCATTTCGTCCTTTGGCTTACCTAGCTGCTGCAGCACTGCTAGGGGCAACTGGCCTTGGCTTGGCATCGCGCCAAACAGTGAAAGCCCAGGGTTCCGTTGGCACACCATCAATTTTGGAATTCCGTTGGGATGGCAATAAGGATTTCAAAAAGCTTTATTACTATGTTTCCAACACAGAACGCACCCAATGGGGTGAATATTTTTTAGTTTTGAGGGCTAAAGATCGCAAAGCAGCAATCCTTAAACTATCTATTACAATTCCAAGTTACTTTAATACAAATATCGATCCTAAAAATGTTAAACTGTGCTACACAACCGTAGGCGGCTATTCCAAACGCACCAAATGCGAAGAAACAATTCCTGCGGAAATACAACTAACTGATAACGCCAAACGCATTGATATCTTCCCAACAACTCCAGTGCCACCCGATAAAGCAATCGCCGTTGTTTTCAGCGTATCCAACCCTGTTAATGGTGGAATGTTCCAATTCAATGCCCTTGCCCAAGCCCCTGGAGATATCCCAATGGCCGGGTATTTGGGCAGCTGGGTGATTGAAGTTACCAACTAGGCAAGCTTGCTGGTAAACTTAGAAATTGGCCCATAGCCCAGCCCAGTCCCATGACCAAGCGCACCCTTGAAGGAACCAGCCGTAAGCGTAAGCGCGTATCTGGCTTCCGAGTGCGCATGCGCACCCACACCGGCAGGCGCCTGATCCGCACCCGCCGCAAGCGTGGTCGCACCCGCTTAGCGGTGTGATCCAGTTGGGTTTAAGCCTTTAAATTCAAATTTTTGGTTGGTGAATTAAGGTGGTTCTCCCGCAAAGGCACCGCCTCAGGGGCAAGAATCTTTTTGATTACATCTATAAACAAAGCCGCCGTTATTACGGGGGTTCTTTATTGGTTTTAAGGGTGGCTGCTGCCAAACCCAATCTTCTAAAAGCAGATGAAGCCTCCAGCGCAATGGAGTTGCGCCTTGCTGTTGTGATCAGCAGCAAAGTTAGTAAGCGGGCTGTGCAACGCAACCGGCTTAGGCGCCAATTTCATCAGAGTTTTGTGGATTTGTGCCACCGCTGGGAGAAGCCGGAAACCCCCTGCCTTCGGCCTCATAGTTGGCTGCTGTTAAGCCTCAAACCAGCGGCGGGTTCCGCCACTTGCAACGATCTACTGAGAGAATGGCTAGCAGTGTTGCAACAGGCAGGCTTTTTAGATGACAACAACACCCCCCATCACCCTTCAGGAGGAACTCTTCTATGAAGGCGGGCCAGCCAAAGGGGACCTGATTTTGAACTTGGTTTTTGGAATTACCTTGATTGGCCTGCCCTTTGCGGTGGGGGCCATCGTGCGGGCCCTATGGCTGAGGTTTCGGATCACTAGCCGCCGAGTATCGGTTACTGGTGGCTGGCTGGGTAGGGACCGCAGCCAGGTTACCTACAGCCAAATTAAAGAAGTGCGCGCTGTGGCCAGGGGCTTTGGTGCCTGGGGGGACATGTGCCTTCTTCTCAACGATGGAGCGCGGCTGGAAATGCGCGCCGTTCCTAGGTTTAGGGAGGTTGAAGCATTTATCAAAGAACGCATGGATAGCCAAAGCCGCAGCAGCACTCCCCCCAGCGGTTTTGCCGTAGCCAGCTGAAGCTGAGCCCGCGCTCGGGCACACTCACACCACATACATTCCCACCGCCCTTAATCGCCTGTGATCGGTTACATCTCCGACAACCTGCTGCTGCCAATCCTTGATTTCTTCTATGGACTAGTGCCCAGCTACGGCCTTGCCATCATTGCCCTCACGGTGGTGATTCGCCTGGCCCTATTCCCTTTGAGTGCTGGTTCGATTCGTAATGCCCGCCGCATGCGCATCGCCCAACCTGTGATGCAAAAGCGCCAGGCGGAAATCCGCGCCAAATTCGCCAGCAATCCCCAAAAGCAGCAGGAGGAACTGGGCAAATTAATGAAGGAATTCGGCAGTCCCCTGGCGGGGTGCCTGCCCCTAGTGGTGCAGATGCCGATTTTGTTTGCCCTGTTTGCCACCCTGCGGGGATCACCCTTTGCCGATGTGCCTTACACCTTCAATGTGAAGGTGGTTCCAGCTGATCAGGTGGCTTCCGTAGAGGCCAAACCATTTGCCAGCGCCAGCCATTCGATTTTCATCACCGAAACAAACCACATTCCCGTGGTAGCTGCCCTACCGGGTGGCAATCGCCTTGGCGTTGGCGAACAGGCCAAGGTTTTATTGCAAACCAAAGACGGCAGTGAAAGCCTTGAGGCGGTGGAGCAGAGGCTCACACCAACGATCGACATGAGCCCCCAATGGAAGCTCACAAAAGGCGATGGCGTGGTTTCCCTGGCGGCGGATGGCAGCTTGAAAGCGCTCAGCCCCGGTGATGCCACCGTTGAGGTGAAAATCCCCGGTTTAGCTGCCCGCAGCGGTTTCCTCTTTATCAAGGCCCTTGGCCAGGTTGGGATTCGCACCGATGGCCAAGTGAATTGGGATATTGCAGGGCTTGTGGCTGGTTTTGGCATCACCCTTTTCCTTTCCCAAATCCTTTCCGGCTGGGGGATGCCGGCTAACCCGCAACAGGCCACCGCCAACAAGATCACACCAGTGATGATCACGGGCATGTTTTTGTTTTTCCCCCTGCCCGCTGGGGTGCTGCTTTATATGGTGATCGCCAATATTTTTCAAGCGTTCCAAACCTTTGTGCTTATCCGTGAACCCCTGCCTGAAAATCTGCAGGCAATTCTCGATCAACAGATGTCTCAGCAAACGGTAACGGCAAGTGCCACTGCGATTTCATCGGAGCGCTTGCCATTTGAACCAAAAGGGAAGCGCTAATGAAGCCGATCCCATTGCGGGAACTGCGTTTGCTAGGGGTGGCAAAACGCTGGCAAATCGATTATCCCCTTAGTCAGCTCGATAGCCTTGAACCGGTTAAAGGCTGGGTGCAAGCTCAATTGAGTGGTTCTGAACTGCTGGTGAGTGGCTCTGGCTCCACCTTGGTGGAACTCTGCTGTGATCGCTGCTTAAAAACTTTTAGTTATCGGCTTAAGGCCCACGCCGAAGAATTAATTGCTGTTGGCTCAAATTTAGACAGTAGCTTGAATGCTGAATTTGATGGTGCTGTGGAAAGCCTTGATCCAGAAGCCAGTTTTGATGGCGATCAATGGTTATTTGAACAGCTAAGCCTGCAATTACCGCTTAAACGCCTTTGTGATTTCAACTGCAGCGGCATCATGATCAACCAAATCAACCATGAAACAAAGGCCGTTGACCCCCGCTGGGCGGCTTTAGGGGAGTTAAGCGAACAACCATGAGCGCCGCCTGGATCGCTCAACTTGATCTATTGATCCGCAGCCGCACGCCAATCCTGTGGATACGCCAGCAGGAGGAGGAGCGCCTGGTGCGTTTACTGCAACAGGTTGCCCAAGGTTTGGAGCAACGGCCCTTGCTGCGTTGGGATTTTGTTGCTGGTTTACATGGTTTACCAAACCACGCTGGTGCCGCCGCCCGCCAACCCCTAGCGGCCCTAGACAGCCTTGATCTATTGCCATCAGGTAACCCAGGCCTGTTGCTGCTGCTTGATTTCCATCGCTTTGTAGACGACAGCGCCATCTGCAGGCGCCTGCGCAACCTGGCGGTGGAGCTATGCCAACAACCGCGCACCTTGGTAATTGCCGCTCCCGATCTGCAATTGCCGCGGGAATTGGAGGCCACCGTAACGGTGTTGGAATTGCCATTGCCGGATGCAACTGAAATTCGTGCCCTCCTTGGCGGCATTGGCATCGCAGCTGGCAGCCCCCTGGAGCCCCAAGCCCTGGAACTACTGGTGCGCAGCTGCAGGGGACTGCCGGAGCAAAGAATTAGGCAATTGGCGGCTAGGGCATTAGCCCGCCACGGCCGACTAGATGCCGCCGACCTAAGCGATGTATTGGAAGAAAAAAGACTCGCCCTAGCCCGCAGCGATCTACTTGAATACTGCCCCGCCGATGCTGATCCCAGTGAAATTGGCGGTTTAGATCAATTAAAACTTTGGCTGGAGAGGCGCCGGCTTGCTTTCACAGCAGAAGCACAAAGCTATGGGCTTCCCAATCCCAGGGGGGTGCTGCTGGTGGGTCCCCAAGGCACTGGTAAGTCGTTAACGGCAAAAGCAATTGCCCACAGTTGGGGAATGCCACTGCTGCGCCTGGATCTAGGACGCCTATTTGCAGGCCTGGTGGGAGCCAGTGAAGCCCGCAGCCGCGACATGATCCGCACGGCGGAGGCCATGGCCCCTTGCATCCTTTGGATCGATGAAATCGATAAAGGTTTTAGTTTGGATGGCCGCAGTGATGGCGGCACAAGTCAGAGGGTTTTGGCAACCCTGCTCACTTGGATGGCAGAAAAAAGCAGCCCCGTTTTTGTTGTGGCAACTGCAAATGCAATCGATAAATTGCCGCCGGAACTATTGCGAAAGGGCCGTTTCGATGAGCTGTTTGTTTTAAACCTGCCTGAAGCCGAGGAAAGGCGTCAAATCCTCAACCTGCACCTGCGCAGACGCCGGCCCCAACACCTGATCCCACTCGACACGCTCGTGGATCGCTGCGTTGGCTTCTCAGGTGCCGAATTGGAACAGGTGGTTCTTGAGGCAATGTTGGTGGCGTTTAGCGAAGGGCGAGAATTTGGCGAAGCGGATCTGATCGCTGCTGCCGCTGATCTGGTGCCCCTAAGCCGCACTGCTCGAGAGCCGCTGGAAAGGCTGCAGCAATGGGCAAGAGAAGGCAGAGCCAGGCCAGCTTGCTAGGGCGCAAATATATAAACTCAGATGTATTTACATTGCGGAGAGTAAAGAAGCAAGGCTTTTGTCAAGTGTTCCCTGGCACTTCTGCCTACGGTCTTTTTATTAACATTCACCGGCAGGCTGCGATGAAGCTGAATCTTCCCCCAAACCGCGCTGAACTCACCAATCAACTGGCCATTGCTGCCCTTGGTGCTGGCGTGATCACCAGCTTGGCCGTAGCCCAAGGTCAATCACCGATCACAGCCCTCGGTATCACATTATTTTCTGCAGTTGCTGCAGTAGCTGTGGGTCAGGTGCTCTGAAGCATTGAGCCTCACCCTGCGGCAGCAAATGCCTGCCCTCACTGGCAAGCATTATTTCAATTACGGCGGCCAAGGCCCACTACCAAATGACTCCTTGGCGGCCATGGTGGCCTGCTGGCAAAAATTACAGCAACTGGGTCCCTTTGGTCGTGATGTGTGGCCCTGGCTAAACCTTGAACTTTCCGCCTTACGCAAGGCCCTGAGCCAATTATGTGGGGTGCCACCCCAGCGGATAACACTCACGGAAAATGTGAGCAGCGGCTGCGTTTTACCCCTATGGGGCCTGCCCTTTGAAGCTGGTGATCGCCTCCTAATTAGCAACGCAGAACACCCCGGTGTGGTGGCTGCCTGCCGTGAACTTGCTAGGCGCCAGGGTTTGGCCATTGATTTTTTTCCTGTGCAACAGGTGCGCAGCGATAGCGAGCTGCTGGAGGCGCTGAACCAAGGATTGCAAGCCCGCACCCGCTTGGTGGTGTTATCCCATCTGCTTTGGAATACGGGAGTTGTGATGCCAATTGCGGCGGTAGCGCAACAGCTGCAAGCAAAGCAAAACCAGCCTTGGTTGTTGGTTGATGCCGCCCAATCGGTGGGCAGCCTTGAACTAGGTGATGCGGCGGCCCAAGCTGATATCTACGCATTTACAGGCCACAAATGGTGTTGCGGGCCTGAAGGTTTGGGGGCAGTGGTGCTCTCAGAGCGGGTTTTAGCAGAAGCAAACCCCACGCTGATCGGTTGGCGCAGCCTGAGCAATGAAAGCGAAGGCAGCAGCAGCTGGCATAAAGATGGCAGACGTTTTGAAGTGGCCACAAGCTGTGTTCCCCTCGGGGCTGGCCTGCGGAGATCTCTGCAACTACTAGAAAACTTCGCTGATGCAGGCCAGCGCCATGGCCGCATCTGCGAGCTGAGCAGCAGGCTATGGCATGGCTTAACCACAATTGAGGGAGTGGAGCCGTTGCTGGAGGCGGGGCCACCCCAAAGCGGCCTCGTGAGCTTTCGAATGCACAACCAAAAGCCAGCGGAGCTGGTGAACTATCTAGCTGATGCCGGCCTGCATTTACGCAGCCTGGATGATCCTGCCTGCCTGAGGGCCTGCACCCATATCACCAGCACCGAGGCTGAAATCGATCTTTTGCTAGAGCACCTAGCGAACATCAGCAAAGGCGGATGAGGTACTAAGGTTGCGCCACTTGGGGGAACTCCCATGTTGTACGAGGCGCAGGCCAGTTTTCTGCACCCGCTCTCGGTGGTTGAGCCGAGTGATGATCCAGAGGTGCTCTTATTTAATGCATTTGCCCTGGGCGAGGAGATGGTTATTGCGGCTTTGAGCCCCGAGCGACCAGATGCCAATTTCCGTGTGGTGCGGATCTTGTTTGAAACCGGATTGCCCACTAGCCACATCCAAGAAATGTTTGCAGAAACCCGCTCTGGTAACAAGCAGGCACTTCTACGGCTCATTGAATACGTAGCGGATGCATTGGTGGATGAAAGTGATGCTCGAGAAATTGAAACTGCTAATTAACTAATTAATTAATCAGTAGCTTGCTGAGCAATAAACCGGGCTGCTTCTTCCCTATCGCTGAAATGACTTTTTTCAGTGCCGATAATTTGATAATCCTCATGGCCCTTGCCGGCAATTAGAACTAAATCACCAGCGCCACCAAGGGCGATCGCCTTTTGTATTGCTAAGCGACGATCAGGCTCCACAATCATGTTGCTGTCAGCTGGCATGCCCGCCAACACGTCGTTGAGTATTTGCTGGGGATCTTCCGTACGAGGATTATCTGAAGTGAGTACCACTTGATCAGCAAGGCGAGCTGCAATTTCACCCATTAAGGGGCGTTTTCCACGGTCGCGATCACCGCCGCAACCAAATAAACAAATCAAACGGCCTTGCGCAAAAGGTTTACATGCACCTAAAGCATTTGCCAAACCATCTGGTGTGTGGGCGTAGTCAACCAAAACAGCCGGCTGGCTTGGGCCATGGGGCACCCGTTCCATCCGGCCAGGTACGCCCTGAAAACTGTGCAAACCCTGGAGCAGTAATTCCAATTCAGCCCCCTGTTGCAGCAACACACCAACCGCCTGCAGCAGGTTCATCAGATTGAAACGGCCCACCAGCGGTGATTGAAAAGCGGCGGCACCTTTAGGGCTATGGATCACACCTGCAACACCAGCTGCGCTGAATTGCAAAGCGTCCATAAATAATTCAGCGCTGGGATCCAGCAAGGAACTACGCCAACATTTGGCGGCTAAACGTGCTGCCAGGCGTTTGCCATGGGGATCATCGCTATTAATTACCGCCATACCTTTTAGGTAGATAGGTTCAAATAGCATTGCCTTGGCTTCGTAATAGGCCTCTAGGGATGGGTGGTAATCAAGATGATCCTGGCTGAGGTTTGTGAAAACAGCGCCGCTAAAGTTGCATCCGGCTACGCGCTGTTGATGCAAGGCATGGGAACTCACCTCCATGGCAGCTAGTTGAACACCAGTGGCGAGAGCTGCTGCCAACTGGGCCTGCAACTGATCAGCAAATGGTGTGGTGTGGGTGGCGGTGATATTGCAACCGGGCCAGCGGTTTGCCAAGGTGCCAAACAAGGCAGTGCTCAAACCAGCTTTAGCGGCCAGGTGTTCGATCAAAAAGGTGGTGGTGGTTTTGCCATTGGTGCCAGTTACACCAATCAAATGCAGGTGGCTGCTGGGCTCAGCCCAGAAAGCGGCAGCGATCCTGCCCGCCACTTCAGCCACCGGATCTGCCACCACTAAAACGGGATCACCGGGGGCAGGGGGATCAGCCTGGGCTGCGGCAGGGCCAATAACTGTGGCGGTGGCACCTGATTGCAATGCCGCCCGCCAAAAACTGCCGCCATCAACTTTGGCGCCGGGTAAACCAATAAATAAGGTGCCAGCACCCACCCGGCGGGAATCGCAAGTTACATCGCAAATCAAGGGGTTAGGTAATAGGGCGGGCACACTGAGGCCGGCATCTCTCAACAGCTGGTGCAACCTGCCTAGGGGGGGGGCCTCAGCCATGGCTAGGAACTAAAACTTTTAGTGGCTTTAGGCTAATTCTTGGCTTGCTATTTGTTTTTGCAGCCATTGGGCTAAGCGATCCCCCTGCAGCCTGGGGGGCACCCTGGCGAGCAACTCGCCGTTGTGGCTTAAAAGCGGCACATCCAAACCATATTTGGCCTGAAGATTGGGATTGGAATCCACATCAAGCAGCTCCAACTCAGGCGGATTGGCCAATTCCCGCAGGCGTTCTTCCAGGCCAACGCAAAGGCAACAACCCTGGCGGGTGAATAACAGCAATTTCATTCCGGCACCGGATCAAAACCACCGGCACTAAAGGGATGACAGCGCAAAAAGCGACGCAAACTAAGCCAACAACCACGCCAGGGGCCATGGCGTTCGATCGCTTCCCGGGCATAGCCACTGCAACTGGGTACAAAACGACAGCGGGGTGGGCCGAGCAGGGGGGAGATCAGCCTTTGATAGAAGCTGATTAATGCCAGGAGCAACCAACTGATGGGGTGCCGGCTTGGGGCTAAACTATTGGATTGGTTAGCTGTTTCCTTGCACACTTAGGTGAGGCAATGGTTGGTCAATTTCCATCCTGACGGTTTTTTCATTTATGTCTCGTTACCGCGGTGCTCGATTAAGGGTGACGCGGCGCTTGGGGGACCTTCCCGGTCTCACCCGTAAGTCTGCTAAGCGGGCTTATCCACCAGGTCAGCACGGCCAAGCCCGTCGCAAGCGCTCCGAATACGCCATCCGCCTAGAAGAAAAGCAAAAGCTGCGCTTCAACTACGGCATTTCCGAACGGCAGCTCGTTCGCTACGTGAAGAAGGCCCGGGCCCAAGAGGGTTCAACGGGTACCAATCTTCTAAAGCTGCTGGAAGGTCGCCTCGATAATGTTTGTTTCCGCCTTGGCCTTGGGCCCACAATCCCCGGTGCCCGCCAATTGGTGAACCACGGCCACATAACCGTTAATGGACGGGTGGTTGATATTCCCAGTTATCAATGCCGGGCCGGTGATGTGGTGGCAGTGCGTGAAACAAAACCAAGCAAACAGCTGGCAGAAAACAACCTTGCTTTCCCTGGCCTTGCAAATATTCCACCTCACCTGGAATTTGAAAAAACCAAAATGGTGGCCAAGGTAACTGGTAGATGTGAGAGGGAATGGGTAGCCCTTGAAATCAACGAACTACTTGTGGTGGAATTCTATTCACGCAAGGTTTAATTACCAGATATCAAACCTGTTCCGCTCCCAAAACCCTTGCAAACCCCGCTAAGGCGGGGTTTTTTCATAGCTGACATTTCGTGTGTACACTAATGTGTTAAGGCTTGCCTGAAGTGATGCCCGGCTGATATGAATCGAAAGCAACCCTCCTTAGCTTCTGAAGATAACAACGGAGCGAGGGTTCCATTGGAGGAATTTAAAAAACTATTTTTCATTGGTGAAGCCAGGTTTTTGCTTGCCTGCCTCTCAAAAGAATTTGATCCCTCATTTATTGTTGTTGGCAAAAGCAATTTCGAGTTTGTTACTGCATACAAGGCGATTAAACGAACTAAGGATTATCGTGGTGTCGCAAAATCGTCTGCCCAGGCCATTGATTTGCTAGCCGAAGTTAAACCTGGATTTGTTTTTATTCATGAGAGAGGCGAGCAGCTTGAATTTGCAGAATTAGTTCAACATATCGCTCAATCATGCCCAAACATAAGGTCTTATGTAATAATTGATTCCTTGAAAGTGTTAGAAGATTACACAAAAATTGATCCTGATGTAATCGTAGCAGACGCAGACATTTTCTTGCCAAACAATCCTATAGTACAAGGCTTAATGGCTATGGTTGCCCGTACCACATACCGCAGCCCTTCGGTTGAGAGCTATCTCAATCAAATCCCGCCCATTGCTCAATCATCTTCCGCCCGTATTGTATTGAGCCTGCGGGAACAGCAGTTGCTTGAGGCCTATGTTTTAGGGCTTAGCAATCGCGAAGTGGCCGAACAATTAAATCTTTCTGTGCGAAGTGTTCAAACCTATAGCGGCCAGCTTCTTGCTCGTTTGGGAGTGAATAATCGCCAGAAAGCATTGATCCAGATTGCCAAAATGGGCATATCAGTAACTACTAGATTTTTAAAAGGCGATCTTAGATAACTGTAAGTTCAAACACTGCTTATTGTTTATAGACAATGGTCTATAGACGATAAGCTGAAGTGCTTAATAGTATTTAGTACCTTTAGGTTCAAAGAGATGCTTGCATGTTTTCGTGTTATTGAAGGCAGCATACCCATGCATGAGGGCCACGACCACAGTGCTGATACCGGTGCCACCAGTACTGCCATAGCCCCCAGTACTGCAATGGAATTTGTTACTGTTGGCAATCCCGGCAATGCAGATGCTCCTGCTGATGCTTCAGGGGTGAGATATGGAGGCGTAAGTTATGAATATCGAATTGGTAAATATGAAGTAACTTATGGACAGTATCTTGAATTTCTTAACGCGAAAGCCAAGAGTGATCCAACGGGTCTTTATGACCCAGACATGACCAATGATCAAATTGCCAACGGAATTCAGAGAAACGGCAGCTCTGGGTCATATACCTATTCGCTTCTGAACCAGCGTTCTGCAAATCTTCCTGTCGCTTTTGTAAATTTTACTGATGCTGCTCGCTTTGCGAATTGGGTTAATAATGGCAAAGGAGATGCCAGCACTGAGAATGGTGCGTATCTAATAACAACTGCGAATGTAAAAGGTGCAACCAGGACAAATGGCGTAAATGTCTATGAGATTGCGGGCAATTCGCCAATTCTCAAAGGCGATCAAATAGAGGTTAGTGGTTTGTTGGGGATCGGCTTTGCCATACGTAGCCAGGTTGAAAAAGTGGAATACAAAGGTGGTTCAACATTTATTTCTGTCAGCAACAGCTACCCAGATAATGTAGCCACAGGCCAAGGCGTTATTGTATCTATCCCATCAACCCGTTCAACATTAGCTAAAGTTTGGATCCCAAATGAAGACGAATGGACTAAGGCTGCTTACTATAATCCTAATCTTAATAATGGAGCTGGCGGATATTACAAATGGGCAACTCAAAGTAATGATTATCCCGGAAATAGTTTTGAACCAATTGCGAACCAAGCAAATATTCCCAGTTCCGATGGCTCCAAGCTTGCCAATACCACTAGTAGTCGAGATATAACAGCTATTTCTGGCCCCAGCCTATTAACACCTGTTGGTACTTTTAGTAAGAGCCCAAGTTACTATGGTACGTATGATCAAGATGGAAATTTAACGGAATGGACCGATACGGTTTATGACGCAACTGCAGTATTCGGAAGTTATAATCGTTCGCCTAATGCTACGCGATCCAAGCATGGAGCAATGTATTACTCAGGTGTTGCAGGTAGCACCCGTAGAGATGATATCCTTATGCCCAATGATAAAGCATACGGAACAGGTTTCCGTTTGGCTGCTGCAAGCTTAGGTTCAAGCTTGGTGGTAAGTTCAGAACCAGCCTGTGATTGCTGTGGTAATTCTATCGATGACGATTGTACTACTAATCATTCTTCCGATAGCACTAAAGCTACAACAGCTAGCACAACTGTTCGGTCTAAGCTGGCTGGTCCGGCGATATTTGGTGGAACAATTCAATCTACTCAGGAGGTCTGGGCAGTTGATTACCCCGCTAGGGGGAAGGCCAAAATAACTTTAAATGCTGATCAAACCTACATTGATTATGAGTTTAAGGTAAAGGGCCTTGATTTTGGAATTATTGCTGGCACAGGGCCTATAACTGCTTACACCGGCGATGATGTTAATGGAATGCACATCCATCATGCGAAAATAGGAGCTGTTGGGGATCCCGCCCTTGGAATTATAAGCCCTAACCAAGATCTTAATAGCGTGTTTGGCCATCAAACAATCACTCAAGATAATGTTTATTCCTATGATAAAATTTCGGGAGAGTGGACGATTACAGGCAGATGGTCAAAAGATGACCCTAGTTCAGTGGGTTTTGATTACAACTTGGATAATTATTTATTTCAAGGTCTAGACTATATAAATATTCACAATGAAGATGTTGTACTTGGTGTTATCAGGGGTCAGCTTCTTCCCATGAATGATGTGGCCCAGGCTGGTCCACCTCTGTTGAATCAACGTTTTGTTAATTCCATCTCAGGAAAGCATTTTTATTCGTCTAACAGCAAAGAGATAGACAGCCTTACGAGCAATGGTTGGAAGCAGGAAGGGTTTTCCTGGAATCTTTATCCAGTGGCTAGCGGTGAATCTGATCTCGTGCCAGATGCGATTGAAGGTCAGGTGAAATATGAATTTGCGAATATTTACAATGATGTCTCGCTAGATCCCTTGTTAAATGTGCATCGCCTTTACAACTCTAAATCGGGAAATCACTTCTTTACTACAAATGATCAGGAGTTGGTCACTGCCCAGCGAGCAGGTTACAGCTATGAAGGGGTGGTTGGTAGGGCCTATTCACCATCGGTGGCAGCAAGTAATGGATTTACTGTGGTACAGCGTTTTTATAATGGTCGAACCGGTGAACATTTCTACACCAGTAGTTCTACTGAGGCCGCATCTTTAGGCAGCCTAGGCTATTCAGCTGAAGGTGCTGCCTGGGCATCCTGATAAATGGGCAGCCAGAGATTAACTTAGTTTTAATACTCTGGCGGCATTGGCTGAGCACACTTTGATGCGTTGTACCTCATTTATGTTTGCATTTTCAATCCAGTTAGCAGAAACCTGAATGTCTTCGTAGGGATAATCAACGGAGAACATCACAGCTTCATCGCCCATGGCTTCTAAGGCGCAGCGTAGGGCTGCATCCGCACAAACCCCTGAAGTTGTAATCACTACTTTTTGTTTTATCGTTTCAGATGGCGGTTGGCTTAGGGCTCTGCCAACGGTGGTCACTGCGGCGCGACTATCTAATCGCCAAAGCATGTAAGGCAAGGTTTCTCCCATGTGGCCAAGGATTACACGAGCCTGGGGATAGCGATCAAAAAGACCGGCAAACACCAGTCTCAGTAGATGGCTGGAGGTGTCGCAGGTCCAGCTCCATACTGCCCCTTCCAATTCCGGATGGCCGCGGAAAACCTGGGGGTGATCCGCAGGCAAACCTGGATGTAGGTAAAGCGGCACATCAAGCTGTTCGAGTGTTTGCCAAAATCGGCTGAACTGGGGCTCGTCTAGATAGGCACCGTTTGTGCTGCCATTTATTAGAGCTCCAACAAAACCAAGTTCCTCAACACAGCGCTTCAATTCATCGCAAGCAGTGTCAACATCCTGTAACGCCAAACAGGCAAATCCGCGAAAGCGTTCTGGGGAAAATTTAATGTGCTTTTGCAGGCAGTCATTGGCCCAACGGGCCAGCTCAATTGCATCTGCTGCAGCTTTAATTGATTGCACACCAGGGGCTGTTTGGGAGAGGACCTGTATTGAGATTCCGGCGCTATCCATTGCTTTTAGCCTCTGCTCCGATACTTCCGGTAGGGCTAGCTCAATTTTGTGCAGCACCTCGGGGTCAAAAAAAGCCACATCCTTAATTGAAGGCTCAAGGCCTGGGGCGCAGAAGTGCTCTTCAAGGGCAATCTTGTTGGTGATCGTTTGCATTTGCTATGGCTCAAAAAATCAGTCCTGTGATTATCACCATAATTTGGATAATCGGGGTACTTAATTGGCCAGATGCTTGGCGTTATTGTTATTATGTAATCAAACAATAGATAGAATGTAGCAATCCATCCAATGCGGCAACCCTGCAGATTTTGACTTGATCGGATTTTGAGCGTTATCCGTTTATTAGGTTTTCAAGGGCTGCAGTCACATCTGGCTGGCGCATTAAGGCTTCACCCACCAGCACCGAATCGGCACCCGTGTGTTGCACTTGGTCGAGATCTGCGCGGCTGAATAGGCCTGATTCGCTCACCAGCAGTGCCCCAGTGGCGCGGATCTGGGGGCCGTAGGTGGCCATGAGCTTCTCTGTGGTGGCGAGATCGGTTTGAAAAGTGCTTAGGTCGCGGTTGTTGATGCCGATCAGAGTGTGGGTGGCCGCTTGGGGCTCCTGCCAAGTGGGCAAGGCCAACACCCGTTCTAGTTCTGCGGCGTCGTGGACCTCAATCAACACTGCTAGGCCAAGGCTGCGGGCCACTTTGAGCATATAAACAAAGTCTTGGTCGGTGAGGATCGCCGCAATCAGGAGGGCGGCGTCGGCGCCGGCGGCTCGGGCTTGGTAGAGCTGATAGGGGCTGAGGATGAATTCCTTGCAGAGCAGCGGCAGATCAACGGCCTGGCGCACGTCTACCAGCAGCTCAAAACCACCCTGGAAAAACTGTTTGTCCGTAAGCACCGATAGGCAGCTGGCACCGCCGGCGGCATAGCCCTTGGCGATCGCCACCGCATCGAAATCGGCGCGGATCACCCCCTTGCTGGGGCTGGCCTTTTTGATTTCGGCGATCACCGCCGGTTTACGGCAGCTGGCCCGTAGGGCGCCCACGAAGTCCCTGGTGGCGGGCAGTTCAGCCACCTGCTGCTTGAGTTTTTCAAGGCTCACCCGTTCGCGGGCGCTGGCCACCTCCCGGTCCTTGGCCCAAACAATCTCCTCAAGAATGTTGCGGGGTTCCTCCTGGGGCAGGGGAACGCCATATTCCAGATGGGATACCCGCACCTTGGGGCTAGGGGGGCGACGGCGGATTTCCATGGGTTTAGGCGCCAAGGGTATGGGCAGCCTGTTTATAGGCAACTTCCACCACTTCACTGAGGGTTGGATGGGTATGAACTTCATTAGCTAATTGCTTCACACTTAAACGCCTGGCTACTGCATTTGCAACCTCCTGAATCAAATCAGCGGCATGGAGACCATAAATATGTGCACCGAGCACTTCACCTGTGCTCTTATTAAATAACAACTTCATGATCCCATCACTTTCTAATTCCGCTAATGCCTTGGAATTAGCCTTGAAATAACTGCGCACCGTGCCCAATTCAAAACCTGCCTCCACTGCTAATGCCTTAGCCTCAACTTCACTTAAACCAACGGAACTGATCTCCGGATGGGTGAAGGTAGCAGCTGGAATTGAGCGGTAGTCAATCTGGCGCTGATGGCCCAAGATATTATCTACAGCAACAGCCCCCTGGGCTGCAGCCGTGTGGGCGAGCATCATCTTTCCTGTTACATCACCAACGGCCCATAGGTGGGGTACGGGCTCAGCATTTGCCAGCACCCGCATCTGATCATCAACGGGTATGAAACCACGGTTGGTTTCTACACCAACGGCAGCAAGATTTAAATCTTTACTAGTTGGAACGCGGCCGGTTGCCACCAGCACAGCATCAACTTCCAACACCTCAACTAATTCCTTGCTATGGGCATCAATTAATTCAATCCGCACCGGATTGCCGGGGATCACCTTACTAGCAAAAACACCAACCTTTGTTTCAATATCGCGGCCGTCAATTAGTTTGCGGGCTGCTAATTTAGCAATGTCTGGATCAAATGTAGGCATCACTCGATCCAAGGCTTCAATCATCGTTACTTCACAACCAAGCGCTGTATACACATCAGCAAATTCAAGGCCGATATATCCACTGCCGATAATTGCAAGCCAAGGGGGCAAACTTTCTAATTTGATTGCATCATCACTTGTGAATACCGTTGAGCCATCGGTTGTAATACCCGGGGGCACGAAGGGATCTGAACCACTGGCAAGCACCACATCTTTTGCCGTGAGCAACCGTTCGATGCCATCCAATTGGCGCAATGCCACCTGCTGGCTTCCCTGCATCCGCCCTTCACCCCTGAGGATTGATACCCCAGCTCGCTCAAGGGTTTTGGTGAGATTTTCACGGATATTTGCAACTAATTGATTGGCATGGTTTGCAATGGCCTGGCGATCAAAACTATGGCCGCTTGCTTTGATCCCAAATTGGGCTAAGTGGCCAGCATCACTAAGTTCTCGCAGCTTGCCACTGGCAGCTAACAGCGCCTTAGAAGGCACACAGCCGCGGTTAACGCAGGTGCCACCCATGTCGCCTTTTTCAATAATTGCCGTGCGCAAGCCATGGTCGGCTGCATGTTTTGCGGCATCAAAGCCGCCATATCCAGCGCCAATCACGATCAAGTCGTAATCGAAATTGTTTTGGGATCCCTCTGCAGCGGTCAAGGGTGTGGCTCAGCTATTGATGATTCTCCCCTGCCATGGCCCGCTATTTGTTTTTGCCTGTTCCGCTCCATCAAAAGCAAGCCTGCCGCCACTGCCACATTTAAAGATTCCACCC
>Ga0214923_10000971_pt1 | contig 42007 bp, 50 predicted proteins | sample LL1510_MetaG_FD_177993 | JGI IMG/M metagenome (GOLD analysis project Ga0214923, IMG submission 177993) | Freshwater microbial communities from Lake Lanier, Atlanta, Georgia, United States - LL-1510 | ecosystem: Environmental > Aquatic > Freshwater > Lake | place: USA: Georgia | collected... | reverse complement strand
CTCGCGTTCTGCATTTTGGATCGCTTTTTTAAGGGAGGCAACTACCTCCTCGCGATTGCTCACATAACCGTGTCTCATACCTGAGGTTACTGACGTACCGACACCGATGATCGAAGTCCCGCTTGAGATAATAACTCGAGTGGTAGAAGTCCCGATATCAATTCCAACAGAGAATTGTTGTTTCATCCCGTACAAAATAGTTAGTCGGGGACTAACGTAGATTATTTATGGTATTGTGCTGATTTCGACCGGTGTTCATACGATATAGTATACGCTACGTTTTACTTTTTAATTTTGTGCCGGATTTATGAGAACTTTTTCACATATTCTTGTTCTAACTTCTCCATTGTACTGCCATGTGCCATTCCTTTCAAATGCAACATACTGTGGATGAGTAAAAACAACACGTATGTATGATAGGTCATACCAAATTTTTTGTACTGCGCACGGGCAACACTTCGACAAATAATGAGTTCACCAGCACTCGCATCAAGGGGAAACGAGAGCGTGTTTGGGATGTATGTTTTGTTGCGATATGTTTTGTTGAGGCGTTGTGCTTCTGTTGGGCCAACAAAGACAATCGACAACTCATACCGGTTGCCGAGAATAGTTTCTTTTATTTTTTTGTACTGATAATCAGGAATCGTGCCAGAAGCTCGTATAGTAAGCGATGGAAGCTCGATGACACTCATAGATGATTACATCTTTCCAAGTTTCTTGAGTCGTTCGACTTCTTTTGCGCGAGCAAGACGGCGAAGCGCAAGCTTTTTTTGTGAAAGTTTTGACATTGAACGTTGCGCGTAGCGATCACCTTTTACCTTTTTGATAATACCGCTCTCTTGCATCTTACGAGAAAAACGACGAACAAGACTTGTCGCGTTTTCGTGTGAGTTCTTCTTCATTTCTACATTAGTCATTGGCATGGGTCCAATACTAGCACGCACAGTAAGAATTCGCAAATAGTTCCTTGACAGAAACGCATGTTTTATAAGAAATAATAAGGATTTCGTTCTATCGTGTATCGAATGCGCCCTTCTTCGAGCAGTGACACAAGGATTGGTCCATTTTCAGAGAGCCACACATCATCTGTCTGTATAATCCACGATTTCTCACACTGCATACTTGAATGTTTTGTTCGTACTAGTGGAAGCGTGGTATAGGAGAGTTCCATTTTTGTAAGAATTGCATCAACAATTGTTCCAGTATGAGGCCATTCACTTGCTCTTGCGGTAACAGTAAGACGCAGTAGTACACCCCATGGAGGGAAGTTGAGTTGTTTACGAATAGAGAGCTCATCTGCGATATATGTCCGAACAGTTCCACGCTCGAGTGTTTTTATACTATCTATATCAGTATGCGCTGTTACTATGTAAACCCCTTTCGTTGCGTATTCATGTGCAAGTATCATTGCGCGCATCAATCGCTCGCTTGTCTCATACGAAGGGGTCGCATACATTCGATCGAAAAAAGGAATAATTGCATAGGAAAGATGCTCTATATAAGGGAGTAATGCCTCCGTGCCAATATAGAGCATCGGACCTTCGTGTGCAGATTCTTTCTTTTTTCGCGTATTTGTTTTTGTTATATCTTCATGGAGAACAATCCTTGCGTCCGGAAATTGTTTAGCACAATGTTCGACAACCGCCTCAACACCAATTCGTTGCGCAAAAATATTCCAACTTTTACACGTTCGACATGGAGTACTTGCGCTCTCGTTGCGTCCACAATGTGTACAAACATACTGCGACTGTGACTCTTTTGCTCGTCGTAAAAGAAGAGGGAATCCACATTCAATACAACTGACCACTGTCCCACAGTCTTTACATCTTGATACTGGTGCAATTCCTTTTCGGTGTGCAAAAATCCATACATTCTTTTTTGATGAGATTGCTGACTCAATGAGTGCATCAATTGTTTTAGGAAATATTATTTCTTTTTTTGAATTTTCGGGACTTACAAGTGTTATATGATGGAGTGGGGAAATACGTACTGCGGTGATCGACTGCGCTCTCTCCAACTGTTCAAAACTAGGAAGACAATCCCCATAATAAAGCGTGATTCCTGCACAAGTGGTAAATGCTTCTATTACCAACCGAGTATCTATACCAAACCTATCATTTGTTCGATAAAAGGAGCTCGATGATTTTTCTATAACAAGAACACCACACGAAGATGGAATAAGAGGAAGATAAGGGACTGTCATAACAAGAGCACATGGTCGATCGGATTCAGAAAGAGCAGAGAAAAGTGTCTTCAATGCAAGTGTAGAGAGTGATTGGTGCGCAAGATAGACTTTGTGTGCGATTCCTTTTGCAAGCCATTCGTGTAGTACCTTTGCATCATATATAGTCGGCACAACAAATACCGCAGAGAATCCTTTTGCCATTGTTGTACGCATCAAAATTTTATATTCCTCAAATCGAGTCTTTGTATCAGTAACAAAAAAATGTGGCTCTTTTTGCTCCATTTCGTCATTAGTACTATTGGAATCGACAAGAAGATTAAGCTTGAGTTCGCCAATATCTGAAGAGACGACAGATGAAAAAATACTTCCAAGCGGGGCAAGTGTCTTTATACGTACTAATTTAATTGCTTCAATAATATGTTCCAACGCAGGAGCACCACCCACGACACCAGTAAGTTTCTTCAGACGAAACGATGCCGAACGAATGCTCGATTTTGCTTCGAGCACACCCTCGCTATGTTCAACAATACCAAAAAGTGGACGATTATTGATCGTGATTTTAACAAGTGTTCCTGGCTTGAGCGCTTCTGCCCAGTAATAACTTACTGTATCAAAGGGGATACCTTTTTTAAGCGGTATGACGTGGAGAATATACATGCCTCTACTATATATCGGAGTATGGTTTCAAACCAGTCCATCTCAACGACTAGTATTTAAGATGAGAAAAGATTATGATAGTGCAATGTTTAGCATGCTTACAACGCGGAATATTGGCATCGATCTCGGAACAACCAATACGCTTGTATACGTTGAAGGGAAGGGTATTGTATTAAACGAACCAACGATCGTTGCAATCGACACCGTCTCAAAAAAAATAATCGCTATTGGGATTGAAGCGAAAGAAATGCTCGGGCGCACCCCGGGAACAGTCGTAATCGAACGTCCAATGCAGGACGGTGCGATTGCTGATTTTGGTATTACCTATGCAATGCTTAAATATTTTATCAACAAAGCGCTTGGTTCTAGCGTATTAGTCAAACCAAAAGTACTTGTCTCTGTCCCCTCTGGCATTACCTCAACCGAACGCAGAGCAGTCATCGAAGCAGCAATCAAAGCAGGAGCAAAAAATGCGATCCTCGTTAAAGAACCAATTCTCGCAGCACTTGGTGCAGGAGTAAAAATCAATGAGCCGAAAGGAAGCATGATCGTCGACATCGGTGGAGGCACCACCGATGTCGCCGTAATTTCGCTCGGCGGTGTTGTGGCGTCGACATCGGTCAAATGTGCAGGAAACAAGCTCGACCAAGCAATCACTGAATACTTACGACGAGTTTATAGTATTGCAATTGGAGATTTTACTGCTGAAGAAGTAAAGAAAACAATTGTCGCGGCACTTCCAATACAAGAATCTTCAACAATGGAAATCAAAGGAAGAAATACCGTGACAGGGCTGCCACAAACAATCACGCTAGGGACAAATGGCATCTTCAAAGCAATTGAGTATGAGTTAAAAGAAATTATCAAAGCAATCAAGGACGTACTTGAAGAAACTCCGCCAGAACTTGCATCCGACATCATCGATCACGGAATTACACTGACCGGTGGGAGCTCACTGTTGCAATTGCTCCCACAATTGATTGAAGAACATACGGGAGTCCCTGTACGTCTTGCGGATGAACCACTTCTCTGTGTTGCAAAAGGCACCGGCATTCTCCTTAGTCACATCAAAGACTACCAACGCTCGATTTTGGCAAAGAGATAGGTAGGACCAGCAAAGACCGGGACTAGCAAGGATCATCCTTGCTAAATAATCATTGTTAAACGATCATTACCGAATAACTATAGTGGTATAATTTCCTTATGAGTTTTCGTTATAACCTCATACAAAAGCTTTCAAAGAGATTCTATAGAAAAATCTTTCCCGTACCGAAATCTCCTTATATCACTGGAGCTGTTAAAGACATCTGTGCTGTGCATCTCGTTCCAACTGATACGCTCAGGAAATTTTTCAGTCAATACATAGCCCTTCTTAAAGAGGTTAAAAAAGGTGGCATTGGAGACTATCTAGAGTTTGGCGTATTCAATGGTTCGTCGATTTCAATTATGCACAAAATTGTAAAAGAGGGATCTCTGTCTATGAGACTATTTGGATTCGACGCATTTGAGGGGCTCCCTATTGAGTCAGAAAATGAAGACGGGGGAGTATGGAAAAAAGGATTCTACAATTGTTCATTTGAACAAATGCAAAAATGTTTACGGAAGGAAAATATAAACCCTGCTGAAATTATTTGGATAAAGGGTTGGTATAATAAAACGCTAACACCTGAAATCGTGAAGCAGTACGCTATTGTAAATTTAGGAATAGTGTTTATTGATTGTGATACGTATAGCTCTTCAAAATCAGTATTGGATTTTATCGGTCCGCTTATTACGAGTCCTTGTATTCTGTGTTTTGATGACTGGAAGTTAAATGATTTAGATATAAAAGGAATGGGCGAATACAAATCCTTCAATGAATTTTTAGATGTTAATACACATTTAAAAGCAAAAGAGATATCCTCACATAATAGAAAATCAAAATGCTTTTTGGTATCACCAAAATAAGCACTCATTCAGATAACGTGAATCAAGTATAGTCTATTTCATAATCATTTTTATCTCTATTTTTCAATAATGCGTAATGGTATAATCAACAAATGTTCATCGAACTCAAACAATATGCGCCACAAAAAATGTTTTTGATTGAAGGAGAAGCGTCGCTATTTGATGTGGTGGTTATTTCTGCAAAAGAGAACGGCGTGCTGTGCGAATCATTGAGCGTTCCTCGATTTACAATGGAGCACGCAAGATATCTTGCCACCTATATGCAAGAAGGAGGAGGAGAAGAACGCGTGTTTGTTTTATACTTCGCGATTTTTTCACCAGATGCGGCACAAGTGATGCTCAAATCATTGGAGGAGGTTGATCCCTACACCACAATTATTTTTATTACTCCACGACCACATATCGTTCCTGCAACGATTCGTTCTCGAATGCAAATGATACGAAGTGATGCACAGGAACATGCAATCAACGAAACTATTCCTTCAACACTTACAGAAGCACTTGCGTATATCAAAACAGCATTTGACTCTGATGAAGAGGAAGCTGCAGTACTTCGAGCAAAAGCAACACTTTTTTTGGATAGTCTCGAAATAAAACTACAAGACGATCCTAAAAAAGCGACGTACGTATACGAAGCAAAACAACTTCTCTTCAAAGCAAATCTCCCAACCAAACAAGTACTTGAATACGCAGTGACAATGACCATGTAACGAGCACTAGAATTCTTGTTACAAAAACGCTATACTGACCGCATGTTTACTATTGAAACCTTTACTGCCGAGGCAAAAAAAATAGAAGAATGGCTTGCAAAAGAATACGCGCAACTCAACACTGGTCGTGCAACACCATCTCTCATTGATAGCGTTATGGTCGAATCATATGGCGCATTGATGCCAATCAAAAACGTAGCTTCAATCTCGATAGAAGACCCGAAAACGCTTTTAGTTGCCCCGTGGGATAAAGGACAAATCAAAGAAATTGAGCGTGCGCTCCATCTCTCAAATCTCGGATACTCAATTGCCGCTGGAGACACTGGAGTACGCGTCATTGTTCCAGCGCTTACAACAGAACGACGTGGACAATTGGTAAAACTTGCAAAAGAGCGCCTAGAAGATGCGCGCATTTCGGTACGGAAAGCGCGTGAAGATTCTCTTCGTGTAATTAAAGAAGATGCACTTTCTGAAGATCAAGACCGTCTTATGAAAGACCACTTACAAAAAGCAGTAGACGCAACAAACAGTATTCTTGAGCAATTATTCAAGAAAAAAGAAATTGATGTGACGAGTGAATAATGACTGCAATCGCTTTTATACTTATTTTTTTGGCAATCGTACTCGTCCATGAATGGGGGCATTTTTATGTTGCACGAAAATGTGGAATGAGAGTACTCGAATTTGGATTCGGACTTCCACCACGGATCGCAAGCAAACAAGGAAAAAATACCCTTTACTCACTAAACGCGCTTCCGATTGGAGGATTTGTGCGCATTGCAGGAGAAAACGGGTTGGAGGATGATGTTCCAAAAGAAGAACAATTCGAATCAAAAAAATGGTATGCAAAAAGTGCCGTCCTTGTTGCTGGCGTTGTGTGTAATGTGTTACTTGGATTTATTCTTTTTTTTGCGGCATATGTAAGTGGGATCCCGGTCATCACTCCTGATGGCACACCCACGATCGTCTCTATCACTGATGGATTCCCTGCACAACAAGCGGGACTCCAAATAAACGATACAGTGACGGGAATACGGGCACTTGATGGCACACCAATAAAACTCACAACAGAAGCAGTACACACTTTTTTGACTACACATGATGAGCCAATAACATTAGAAATCACACGCAGTGGAACGGCTCAAACCATTACAATTACTCCAAAGGAAGAAAACGGGTCGCGCATGATTGGGGTAGCAATCGAATCAATCGCCACAAGTGACGCATCGTTTATCAATGCTCTCAACTACGCAGGCTCGCAGAGCATTGGAACACTTTCACTTATTTTTGTCACACTCAAATCACTCCTTATTGGATTGTTCTCTCACCAACCGAGCGCTGAAGGATTGGTAGGCCCTGTGGGACTTGTGAAGATAGTAGGGGAGGCAACGAAAATAGGTATCGGCTACGTCCTTGCGCTTGCTGCTGCAATATCGATCAACCTCGCCGCAGTAAACATTCTCCCATTTCCCGCACTCGATGGAGGGCGACTACTTATTGTTCTTTTGGAAGCACTTACCGGTAGAACATTCTCCAAAAAAACCGCCGCAATTATCCACAGCGCCGGGTTTATTATCCTTATTGGGTTAATGATATTCCTCACTATTAAGGATATCCGAGGGTAGTACAATAACTCTTGACAATAATTTGACTTTTATTTTACCCATGATATAGTGTCATCATATTAGTAAAGAGAATCACATGCCTGGAATCAACTTCAAACCGAAACAAGTTACCAAACGCCTCCTGACTCCATTGCAGGACCGTGCGCATGACATTATTGTCAATCGTTACGGACTTGGAGAGGATACCGATGCGAAAACACTCGAAGCAATTGGGAAAAAATACGGTATCACTCGCGAACGCGTACGGCAAATTGAAAATGCAGCAATCGCTGCGATTCGTAAAAGTGATCATTTTCGATCTGAAGAAAAAGTATTTGCAGAATTGAAAGAAATCGTTGCGCACCTTGGCGCACTTGTACACGAAGACGAACTCCTCTCTCACATCTCAAAAGACAAGAGCATACAAAACCACATTCATTTCTATCTCGTGCTCGGTGATGAATTTAAGAAGTTTAAAGAAGACGATCACTACAACGCTCGATGGACAATCGATGAAGCACTTTCTGAGATTGTGCATGATGCACTCAAAGACGTATACGAAAGTCTTGATGACAAAGAGCTCCTCTCAGAAGATGACCTTGTACAAAAATTCCTCAGCAAGATTGGCGCGGTTGCAGAGCAGTACAAAAATGAAGAGATTGCAAAACGATGGCTCAAAATTTCTAAGAAGATTGGGAAAAACCCTCTTGGCGAATGGGGTCCTGCTGATAGTCAAAATATTAAAACACGAGGTATTAAAGACTACGCCTTTCTTATGATGCGCAAACATGGTTCTCCGATGCACTTCCGAGAAGTAGCCAAAGCAATCGCTGATACATTCGGCAAAAAAACCCACGTTGCAACAACGCACAACGAACTCATCAAAGATTCTCGCTTTGTGCTTGTAGGACGAGGATATTACGCATTGTCTGAGTGGGGATATAAGCCAGGTGTTGTGCGCGATGTCATCAAAGAGATTATCCAAAAGGAAGGACCGCTCACAAAAGAAGAAGTAATAGAAAAAGTTTTGAAAGAACGTTTTCTCAAAAAGAACACGATTCTTGTGAACCTTCAAAACCCTGCGTATTTTACCAAACTCTCTGACGGACGGTTTACTGTCGCGAAAGGGAATAAATAACCCTCTTACTCTATGGATAAATGGACCGCACTCGAAATTATTGTTGTCCTCATCCTGCTCATCGGATTACTTGAACGCATCTCGGGGCACCAATTACCAACCCCGCCAACGCCAACTCCTGTACCATCGAGCAATCCGCACACCGCAATCACTGACCCCGCAAATCCATGGTGTGGACTCTCTATTGTAAGCCCTCAAAGCAAGCAATCGGTGAGCGCTTCATTTGCACTCGTCGGAAATGTGAATGGATGTAATTGGCCAACAACACAAACAACCGCACTCTTCGCACAGGTAATAGATGCAAACGGACTCCCATTAAGTGACTACCTTCCAATTCCTATCACGACCAAAAATGGCACTACTGCACAGTTTGCGACAACACTTGCACTTACGCAACATCCAACAACAAAAACGGGGTACCTTATTCTCGTTCCAACAACAGGCACTCCAGGAAATACACTCTCCGTTCGAATCTCGCTAACATTTCTTCAATAAGCACGTCGCTTCGTGATATACTTTTGCGCATGTATCAAAGTGCTTCCTATACGATGACAAGTGGTCCACACATGCTCATTCTTTTCGGGGTTGTTGTTTTCCTTGTTGTAGTTGCATGGAACGTATGGCTCACGTACGTACAAGTTCTTTTTTTAAAAAATGCAACATGGACACTTCTCGAAATTCGTCCTCCGCAAGATGTATTTAAATCACCACTTGCAATGGAGCTTGTGTTAAACGCGCTCCAAGCAGGCGGTCAGTCGGGAGAATTTCACAACAAATACTGGGGAGGGGATTTGAGCTTGTGGTATTCTCTTGAAATTGTTTCAATCGAAGGGAGTGTTCGTTTTTATATTCGCACTCCAGAAAAATTCAAAAAAAACATCACTGCGCAGATCTATGCGCAATATCCTCAAGCTGAAGTTGTCGAAGCAGAAGATTATGCGCAACGCGTTCCTGCGTACGTCAAAAACGGACCGATTGATGTATGGGGCACCCGTCAAATACTCGAAAAAGATGAAATTATCCCTATAAAAACATATATCGAATACGGACTTGACCGAGCAGTAGGCTCTCTTGAAGAAGAAGAGCGTATCGACCCTATTACTCCAATGCTCGAATTTCTTGGATCTCTTGGTATTGGCGAACAAGCATGGATACAAATATTGATACGCCCATCAACAAAACGTTTTACAGTGAAAAAAGGAGATAAAGAGGAGACTAACAAGGCATGGACTGATAGCGCTCGTGCAAAAATAAAAGAAATTCAAGCGGGACTCAAAGAAAAAGATGAAGAGGGGAAAACCGTCGTCAATAAACCGACAAGAGGACAGACCAATCTGATCGAATCAATTGAACGCAACCTCAACAAATACGCATTTGATTGTGGAATTCGCATGATCTATGTCGCTGACAAAGAACACTATGACAAAAATCGCACTGGTGCGTTCGATGGGACATTACGTCAGTACAACGGAAGCGATTTAAACAACTTCAAAAAAGAAGGTGCAACAGGAGTGCTCTACCCGTGGCAAGACGCGCTCGGCACAAAAGTACCAAAAATGAAAAAAGATATACTAGCGGATTATAAGAAACGATCATTTTTCTATGGAGGATTTAGTTTTAAACCCGAAAAGTTTTTTAAGAAACTTTTTACCACCCCACAAAAAAGCGGGGGAAAGCCATTCATTCTGACAACAGAAGAAATCGCGACACTATTTCATCTTCCTGGTCGAGTTGCTGCAACTCCAACATTCCAGCGCATTGACGCGAAGAAAGCTGAGCCTCCTACAAACCTCCCTATCTAACCTATGGAAGAATACTCTTCTCACCCCCGCTCATTAAAAACAACACTCACCACAATTGTGGTTGTTCTTATTATTACAGTAATAGGGTACGGCACCATTTCAGTATTCCTTTTTCCTGCCACAACGTTTGTTGCACCAATAACAATAACTGTTACAAAAGGAGAGCCACTCACCGCACTTTCAGATGATTTATTTCAAAAAGGACTCATCTCTTCAAAGCGTCTTTTTGAAGCAACACTTATCACCCTCGGGGGAGAGCACGCGATTGCAGAAGGTGAATATTATTTCGATCAACCAGTTGGCATTCTTTCACTCGCAACTCGTTTTTCAGGGCAACAGTTTGGAATTACGCGATCAAAAGTAACATTCCCTGAGGGATTTAGCCGGAGCGATATGGCAATCCGGCTCAAACAAGTACTCCCCGCATTCGATCAAACTACTTTTCTAACACTAACAAAAGACAAAGAGGGGTACCTTTTCCCGGACACCTATCATTTTTTCCCACATGCCAATGCACAATCAGTTGCAACACTTCTCGAAGAAACATTCACCACAAAAACAGCGTCTCTCAAAGAAGACGCGCGATCAGAAGGGAAAGACTGGAGTGATATTGTTATAATGGCAAGTATCATCGAACGAGAGGCAGGGGAGAATGATCGCGAAATTGTCTCAGGTATTTTGTGGAAACGATTATCACAAGGAATACCCCTTCAAGCAGATGCAACTATTCGCTATGTGACCGGAAGCGAAGGTTCTGTAACAAAGAGTGAGCTTGCTATCGATTCTCCATACAACTCATACAAATACAAAGGACTCCCCCCAACCCCAATCTGTAACCCTGGACTCAAAGCACTTACCGCCGCACTCACCCCACAGCAAAGTACCTATTGGTACTATTTACATGATAAGAGCGGACAGATACACTATGCTTCCACCTACAAAGAACACCAAGCAAATATCAACAAATATCTTAAATAATTTTCTCCTTTTCCTATAAGCACTAACACCTTTTTCCTAATCCCTCATATATGATTTTCAACCAACCACTTGCATTCATCGACGTCGAAACCACAGGAACCGACGCAGGGCAACACGAGATTATTGAACTCGGCCTTGTACTCACACGTCTCAAAGATGGTGTGCTAAGTGTCGTTGACGAACTTGATATCAAAATCCACCCCAATCATATTGAAAATGCAGATCCTGTCGCGCTTCGTATCAATGGATACAACGATGGGGATTGGCTTTTTGCAACATCACTTGCTGATGCAATGAAGACGTTTGCTGAAAAAACAAATGGCGCAGTGTTTGTTGCACACAATGTAACTTTTGATGCAGCATTTATTGACTCCGCATTCAAACAAACAGGAGTTGAGAACAAAATGTATTTCCAAAAAATTGATACTCTTTCTATTGCATTTGCAAAACTCCACGATCAAGATGATATGAATAAGCTCTCACTCCGTGCACTCTGTGAGTATCTTGGAGTAGAAAACAAACGCGCACATAGTGCATTTGCTGACGCATACGCAACGTATGAAGTGTTTAAAAAATTGATGGGATTGAAATAAAAAAAGCCTGGGAAGGCTTTTTTGAAGTTACGAAAGTTTATTAATTTCATCTACAAAATACTCTACTTCTTTTTTATAGTCGAGATCGGTGTCCATCAAATCATTCACTGTATTGCGTGAACTTACCACACTCGAGTGATCTTTATAGCCCAAATACCAACCAATTTCTTTTAAGATTAGAGGAGTAAACATACACGAAAGATATGCAACAATTTGCCTCGGCTTTGTAATTTCTCTCTTTCGAGTTTTTGTTCTAATTACTCCGCGTTGAATTTTATATTGTTCGGAAACTAAGTTATCGATACATTCAATTGTTATTTTACCCTCTTTTCTCTTGTCAGAGCGCGTAAACAGAGAAATCGAACATGTTTTAAACCATGCAATAACATTAAGATTACCCATAAGAGTTCGTATTTCCTCTTTTGGAGTCACCGCAATTATCTTAGAACTTTTTCTCGTACTTTGTATTTTTAAGATAAATTCCTTAAGTCCCTCCAATTTTAACTCAAGAATGCAATCCATGTTGAGGTTAATAATGATTAAATCAAAATGACATTTGGGATACTCAGATTCAAACACGGGCATATTGTCAACAAAATATATATTAACTTTTAAGGTTTTCAAGTATGTGCGAATGAGTATTTCCCATGACGGGTACGTAATCTTCTCGTCGTCAAAAATTAATACTTTTTTTATCATAATTTAAATTTTCATTACTATAACAATAGACAGAAATTTGTCAATATATGCTATTATTCAAATAATGAAAAGAAAAGGGAAGGTATTTGTTGGTATTTCAGGCGGGGTGGATTCGTCTGTTTCGGCATATCTTCTCAAAAAGGAAGGGCACGACGTGCATGGCATATTTGTGAAAACATGGTCGCCAGACTGGCTTCCATGTACATGGCAAGATGAAAAGCGTGATGCGATGCGCATTTGTGCAGCGCTTGATATTCCATTTCATTTTCTCGACGCCGAAGATGCGTACAAGACTGAGATTGCGGACTATATGATTGCAGAATATAAATCGGGGCGTACCCCAAATCCTGATGTGCTTTGCAACCGTATCATCAAGTTTGGCGTGATGTGGGAATATGCAAAATCCCATGGCGCAGATTTCATTGCGACAGGTCATTATGCTCAAAACAATGCCGAAACACTTGTGAAAGGGAACGATAGCGCAAAAGACCAATCATATTTTCTGTGGATGATTGAGAAAACATTACTGCCACATATTTTATTTCCGATCGGTCATTTACAAAAATCAGAAGTGCGCAGAATCGCGGAAAAGGCAAATTTATTTACTGCTACAAAAAAAGATAGCCAGGGAATCTGTTTCCTCGGTGACGTTGATATGCAGGAATTTCTCTCTCACTACATCGAAGAAAAAGAGGGGAGTGTCATAAATGAAGAAGGAGTGATTGTAGGCAAACATAAAGGTGCAGTATTTTACACACTAGGTGAGCGTCACGGATTTACCATCACTGAAACAACCAGTGAACGTGCACCGTATTATGTTATTGCAAAAGATATTGAAAAAAATATCCTCGTCGTTGCACATAGCCCACTTCAATCGACACAACCAAACGAACAGCAAATGCTCACTCTTCGCAATGTCAATTGGTTTAGCCGTACCGACCCGTCAAAGCAGTACACCGCACAAATTCGTTACCACGGATCACTCATTAAAGCACATATACAAGACGAAAAAACAGTCGACCTCTCTTATAATGGTGTCATCGCACTAGGACAATCACTTGTACTCTACGATGGAGAGATGCTTGTTGGTGGAGGAATCATTGATTGTGTTCAATAATGCGGGTATACTTGTAACATATGCAACATTTATTTGCCGACCCACTACTTATTAAACTCATGATCGCAATGGGACTTGGAATGGTACTTGGACTTGAACGATTTATCGCACACAAAACTGCCGGCATGCGCACCTACACACTTGTTGCAATGGGTTCAGCGCTATTTGTGATTATTTCTCAAATTGTTACCGCAGAACAACAATTACAAGTGTTCGATCCACTTCGTGTTGCTGCGCAAGTAGTTGCTGCAGCAGGATTTCTTGGTGTTGGAGCAATTTTCCACCACGATCAACGTGTCAGCGGAATCACCACCGCATCAGGATTGTGGGTTGCAGCAGGCATTGGAATGGCGTGCGGATTTGGACTATTTCGACTCGCGGTCATTGTAACGATCCTTGCACTATTCACATTTATCGTGTTGTGGTTCATTGAGGCACAGCTCCGCAAACTCCCAATTGCGCAAGGAGACGAAATAAAACCACTCTAGCAAAAAGCCCATTTCGGGCTTTTTTGTTTGGGTGGTATTATAGGGGTCATATGAAATACGAAAGCGCAAAAAAATTTCTGGACTATTTGAACGAAACATATAACAAGCTTCATAAAACATATGAAGAATATTTCTGGATCTCCTCAATGGGCAACACCACTGTTGATGCTAAAAAAGATAGTGCGCGTATCGCATTAGAATCTTTTAAAAATGACTCTGTCCTATTTGAATCAATACATTTTTTTTTGAAACAAGAAAAAAATTTGGAGTTGAGAACTCGGCTCGGTTACTGGAAATCATTTTTTGAAACCCATATTGTGCCTGAAACCGCAAGCTCAATTCGTAAAAAAATTAATACACTTGAAACAAAAATTCAAAAAAAACGAGGAAAGCGTAAAGAAGGGTATACCGACCCAAAGACAAAAAAATTCGTAAAGGCATCGATAAATTCAATGAGATCTATGAGTACGACAAACAGCGAAGAAGCGATTCGCAAGGCTTGTTTCGATGCAATACAACATCTTGCAAAAACAAATGTTACGGATTACGTCTCACTTGTACGACTTCGTAACGAGTATGCAAAAATCATTGGGTATGAAGACTTTTATGCGTACAAACTCGCAATTGAAGAGGGAATGACGAAAAAAGAATTGTTTGAGCTTTGGGATAGTATTTATGAAAAAACAAAATACGCATTTCAGGATATTCGTTCATATGAAAAAGAGCATAAAAAAAATAAGCCCAACCTTCGTAAGCCTTGGAACTTCGGCTACTTAATGACGGGGGACTTTACAAAAGAAGAGGACCCGTATTTTCCTTTTGAGGAGGCAATTGATCGGTGGGCACGAAGTTTTGCAGCACTTGGTATTGATTATCAGGGGGGAATACTTACGTTTGATCTTTTGGATAGAAAAGGGAAATATAATAATGGATTTTGTCATTGGCCGCAAAATGTCTATTACAAAGGCGGTAATCGTATTGCAGGAGTATCTGATCTAACTTGCAATGTTGTTCTTGGGGTTCCGGGACAAGCAGAAAGTGGGTATGCCACTCTTTTTCACGAAGGAGGACATGCGGCGCATTTACTAAATGCTGATATGAAAGATATTTGCATGACTACAGAATATCCGCCACTTTCTACTGCATGGGCTGAAACGCAAAGCATGTTTTTGGACACTGTATTTTCAAGTATTGAATGGATAAGTCGATACGCTAAAAATAACACTGGAGAAATATACCCTTTTGACTTATACGAACGGCAAGCTCGAGAGCTTCATTTACTTTCACCCCTTTCATTAATGAGCATTATTATGGTATGTGCATTTGAGAAGGAAGTATATGAAACAAAAAATCTTACACCGGAGAAGGTTGAGCACATTGCAAAAAGACATTTCAAACGTCATACCGACCGAAGTGCAGATTCACTATCACTCCTAGAAGTACCACATATATATTCATGGGAAAGTGCATGTTCATACCAAGGATACGGCCTTGCAGTGCTTGCACTTACTCAGTGGCGTGACTATTTTTACAACAAATACGGTTACATTGTAGATAATCCAAATATTGGAAAGGAAATGAAGGCAGTATGGAAATACGGTAGTTCAAAAACATTTCCGGAATTCGTAAAGCTTGCAACCGGTAAAAAACTCTCTGCTAAAGCATTTCTTGAGAACACAACGATGTCGATTGAGAAAAAAATTACTCGCGCAAAGGAACGAATTACTACATTAAAGACTAAACCTTCATTTACTCGTGAACCTAATCTCAATGTCTTTATAAAAATTACAAATGGAAAAGAGAAAATTGCAGATAGTAAAAAAGGAATTACTGAAATGACGAAAAAATATACAAAGTGGTTAAAAACACAATATCCTTCTAAAATATAACTATGACCTCCTCAGAAATACGACAACGATTTTTGGATTTTTTTGCAAAGCGTGGGCACGCTGTTTTGCCGAGCGCGAGTTTGGTGCCCAAAAATGACCCATCGGTCCTCTTCAATACTGCTGGTATGCAACCGCTCGTGCCATATTTGATGGGAGAATCTCACCCAAAAGGAAACAGACTCGTAAGTTGTCAGAAATGTGTACGAACTGGAGACATCGAAGAAGTTGGCAATCACAAAAATCTCACTTTTTTTGAAATGCTCGGCAATTGGTCATTGGGAGATTATTTCAAAGAAGATGCAATCAAATGGAGTTTTGAATTTTTGACTTCAAAAGAAGAAGGCTTGGGGCTTGATCCACAACGACTCTACGTCACCGTATTTGAAGGAGATGAAGACGCCCCGCGAGACTTGGAAGCGGTAGAAATCTGGAAACAATATATTCCAGAACATAGAATTTATTTCCTCCCAAAGAAAAACAACTGGTGGAGTCCTGGAGACAATGGTCCGTGCGGGCCTGATACCGAAATGTTTTATGATGTCACTGAAGAAGGACTCGGCGATATGCCGCACGAGGAATACGCGAAGGCAGATGACGAAGGAAAAGTAGTAGAGATATGGAACGACGTGTTCATGGAATATGAGAAAAAAGATGGTGCAGTCGTTGGGAAACTTTCACAAAAAAATGTAGATACAGGAAGCGGGCTTGAACGTATTGCGATGATTGTGCAAGGCAAATCAACTGTGTACGAAGCAGATATGTTTGCTCCGGTAATGGCAAAGATAAATGGTCTTGCAGAACAATACAATGAGCGAAACGCTCGCATCGTTGCCGATCATGCTCGAAGCGCACTTTTCCTTATCCGCGATGGCGTATTGCCAAGCAATAAAGACCAAGGGTACATTCTACGACGACTCATTCGTCGCGCTGTGTTGCATGCAAATGCAATGAGACTTCCAGTGTATTTTCTTGCTGAAATCTCAGCACTTTTTGCAGAGATATATAAAGATACATACCCTGAAGTGACCGACCCAAACATTGAAGCAGTACTCAGAAAAGAAGAAGAGAAGTTTATGAAAACACTCGACCAAGGGATTAAGGAGTTTGAAAAAAATCCTGATCCATTTATTCTCGCAACGACCTATGGGTTTCCAATCGAACTTACTGAAGAACTTGCACGAGAGAAGGGAATTGCAATCGACCGAACAGCGTTTGATGAAAAAATGAAAGCACACCAAGCACTTTCACGCGCTGGAGCAGAGCAAAAGTTCAAAGGTGGACTTGCAAACACTTCTGATATGACAGTGAAGCTTCACACAGCACACCATTTGTTGCTCGCTGCACTCCAGCAAATCCTCGGCAAAGAAGTGAAGCAACGCGGAAGCAATATTACCGAGGAACGGCTCCGTATTGACTTTAACTTTGATAGAAAATTAACCGATGAAGAGAAGGTGCAGGTAGAAAAACTCGTAAACAATTGGATTGGGCGCGATTTAAATGTTGTCCGTCGAGAAATGCCTCGAAGCGAAGCCGAAGCGATCGGTGCAGAGATGGAGTTTGGGACCAAATATCCTGATGTTGTGTCCGTGTACTTTGTTGAAGATGAACAGGGAAACCACATCTCAAAAGAGTTTTGCGGGGGTCCGCACGTGACAAATACCGGAGCGCTCGGACATTTTATCATCCAAAAAGAAGAAGCATCGTCAGCGGGAGTACGAAGGATAAAAGCGATACTCAACTAAAAAAAGTACGTGGTATACTTTGCGCATGACAAGAGGAGACAACAGAACATCTGTGTTGCTCATTTCAATCGATTCCGGAAGTGTTGGCGTTTCGCATGCACTAGTACTGCCACATACACAACAACGAACAAGCGCGCCGTTAGTATGGCCAACAATTACTGATACAAAAAAAGTAACCTTTGGCATTAGTGATGACCCAACGCCAAGCCGTTACCTCGATACTGCATGCAAGGCTCTCGACAATGCGCTAACCCCTATCTCTCCGTCATCTGACACCACCCCTGCACACCTTCTTGTTGTACTTGGAGCTCCGTGGACAATCACGCAGACACGTACGATTCTCTTTCGAAAAGCAACTTCATTTATCGTAACAAAACGAATGGTCGATGATTTTATCGCAAAAGAAATTGCGTACATGATGAATCATGATATGGATCAATTTAAAACACTTGGCACTGAAAGCACCATCATCGAACAACACATCACTGCAATACTTCTCAACGGGTATGAAACCACAAAACCATTCGGTAAAAAAGCAACAAGTATATCAATCACGCTTACTATCACTCTATCTCCAAAAGCAGTAATCACACAATTTACAGAAACAATTCATCGACATTACGGTGTTCGACGCTTACGTTTTGCGAGTACAACGATGGCACACTTTGTGGTTGCTCGCGATTATGGAGTACACACCATGCACGAATCTGTTGAAGATTTTTTTATCGTAGACATGAGTGAAGATATCACCGACATTATTTTTGCAAAACAAAATACACTACTGTATCATCAGACAATCGCACTTGGAACTCATTCACTCACGCAACAACTCAATACTATTCGCAACGGAAACATAGCTGAAACAGATGCTCTCATCACTGCGTACAAAAAAGACGCCCTCGATGCTCCACAAAAAGCACTTGTATCAAATGCACTGACACAATTTCAAACAATGTGGACCAAACAAGTTGATGCAGTCTTCGATACGCACGTATTTGGATTATGTGCACCAAAAAATGGCATTGTTATCACCGAAGATGTGTGGAGTGACATCATTAAAACATCTCTTGAAAACGATCAGTTCCTTGCACACACAGCAGGAGTGCCGTCGCTTACCGTAACAACAATACTCCCGGAAACGATCGTAACTAGCATTGATCCGAAAGGACAATCAGCTCGATGTGCAGCAGCTGCATTATTTATGTCACAACTATTATAATAAATATGAAGCTCTACGACGTCATCATTTCAGAAAAAAAACGCACCACCGGACAAAACATTTCAGTACCACCTCCAGATAATGAGTGGATACCTCGGCGCACTCCAAAAAGTTTCAAACGTCATATCATTGTGTATGGTATCCTTTTTGCAGTTATTGCCATCATCTATGTGCTTGGAGTGCTCTACGCGCACACAACCGTTACTGTGTACGAACGACGTGTACCTTTTACACTTGATGCAACAACAATTGACCTTACTCACACAAACACTTCTGCCAATGAACGCCTTACATACCAAGCAATGGTAGTCACCGACACACTCACGCGCGATGTGTTTGGATCTGAAGTTGTCGTTAAAGATGTCAAAGCAAAAGGACAAGTAGTATTTTTCAATGAATACAGCAAGACAGCACAAAGTATTGCATCAGGGACAACACTACTGAGCACCGATGGTAGAAAATATATCCTCGCAGAAAAAATAACTGTTCCCGGGTATACAACCCCTAAAAACAGTACAACAAAACAACCAGGGACAAGTAAACCCGTAACAGTCACTGCCTCTGCAACTGGAAGTGACTACAACACATCAGGAACAAGCTTCACCGTCGCCGCATATACGGGAGCAAAGAAAACACAACTCTATGCGCGATCATCTACTGGTATCACCGGAGGAGAGAGTGGGGGGCGACACACAGTACCAGCAAACGAAAGGGAAACGATCATTACTTCATTGAAGACGCAACTTGCCGAACGACTCAAACGACAAACACGACCACAAATTCCTGAAGGATTCATTACATATCCGGAGTTACAACTTTTTTCTGTTGATGATCATTCGTTGATACTTGAAGGACAAGATATAAAATTCCCCGCATCACTTTCTGGTTCACTTGTAACATATCTCATCCCTAAAGAAGCGTTCGAACAAGCGGTCGCGCGCCTTGCGCTTGGAGAGAGGACATTTCCAAAAGTAGCCATCCCTACGAGTGGAGATTTTGAAGTCGCACCCGTTTCAGTGCTTCCAGTATCAGGAAAAGATTTTCCTGATACGATAAGTATTTCTGTTGCAGGACAGGGGACTATCATCGCAAAAACAGATCAAGATAGTCTCAAACAAACTCTCATTGGAATAAAGCGAAACACGTTTGAAACAGCACTACAAAACATCGAAGAAATTGATCACGCAACATACACAATGATACCGTTTTGGGCGCCATTCTTTCCATCAAAAACTGATCGAATCACTGTCGTAGTAAAATAAGAAAGAAACCAACAGTGCCACACCGAAGGTGTGGCACTGTTCTCTGCTATACTTTATTCATGCGCTTTGCGTTTATTCAGCGACACAAACCAACTCTCCTGATCCTTTTAGGACTCATCTGTTATTCGGCACTCATTGCTTATGCAACTCCTCCAGGAAATCCCTACACAGTCGGCGAAACACTCGACCCATCATGTACACCAGGAGCAAGCAACTGTTATGTAACAGTATTGCCTGATCAAACAGGAAACAACGGCAAATTTTTGACAACCAACGGAACAACGATGAGCTGGATTACAGGAAATACTCCTTCACCTATAACAATCGGATCTTCTGGAACGACACTCTACTCATCAGGGCTTTCAGGGACAGAGGAAGGGGATACGGGGACAGGGAATAATATTTTCCTTGGTGTAAACACTGGAAGTGGTGCATCTAGTGCTTCAAATTCGGTTTTTTTAGGACAACAAGCAGGTCTTAATGCGACAAATGCTTCCAACTCAAATTTTTTTGGTCCTAGTGCTGGTGGCGATGCAACCAATGCTGATAGCTCAAACTTCTTTGGATTTGATACAGGAAACAGCGCAACGAATGCGAGCTTCTCTAACTTTTTAGGAAATAACGCTGGTGCACTGGCAATAAACGCTTCTAATAGTAATTTTTTTGGATCACTAACTGGATATCAAGCACAAAACGCACAATACTCAACACTTATTGGCTTTAAAGTTGGTTTTAATTCTGATATATCAAACTTTGGTATTGGCTCCAACAACATCATCATCGGTACCAATATATCACTACCTGACACAACAACAAATGCAGTCAACATTGGCGGTATCCTATTTGGTACCGGCACATATGCAACAATTACTGGAGACCCTTCTACAACTCCAGTGTCTGGAGGTCGTATTGGTATTGGTACAGCCACCCCGTCAGTAGCTTTAGATGTAGTAGGACAAGTCAAAATATCAGATGCCATTGTCGACACAAGCAACACAAGTTCTATTAACACGAACGATCGATTACTCGATGATGAAAATGGTACTCATGCCATCCTTTGGAATACTTCTAATTCATCACTACGATACAACGGTAACACCATGTTTGACTGGAAGAATCTACGAATGCCTTCACTCGGAGGTAATGGCGCAGGTATAGTCGGGGTAGATGATAGTGGGTATCTAAGTTGGCAACCAGCAAGCAGTGGAGGTATCCCTTCTCTTACAGCAACTCAAATAGCATTTGGAGATGGGAGCGGGGTAATGACGAGCAGTGGGGATTTTACTTATGATTCCACTGGAAAAGCATTTGATATTTCATTCTCAACAGGAAGTGTTCTTCGCGCAAATAATATTACTGGAGACTTTTGGATTGGAGATGTAGCAAATATAGGTAATGGGAACGCCTTATATTTACAAGACATAGCTTCAAAAGCTTACTACGATAACACAAACCATACAGGGAAATTCGGTATCAACACTTCCACCCCAGCAGAAGCCTTAGATGTAGTAGGTGGAGCATTAATCAATGGTAATACAAACGCTAATTCTATTATTTTAAAAACAATCGGCAACACAGAGCTAGGGGATGTTGACAATAACACATACCTTACTTTAGAAGGGAATGATAACAGCGACAAGGCCTATTTGTTTACACAAAATGGATTTGGTATTAATACAAATAACCCTGAAAACTTATTACACCTCGTGGGTGCATCTTCCACCCCAAGTCTAAGACTGGGCAGCTCTATAATAGCTAACTATTATTGGGATATTGGGCGTGAAAATGCTACTACTGGAGATTTTGTATTCATAAATAACAGTGGTGGAAGCGATGCAGAGAGAATGAGAATAACCACTGATGGTAAGGTAGGAATAGGCACAACTTCACCCATAGTAGCTTTAGATGTGGTAGGAGATACGCGTATCAACATTTTCGATAATTTCTCTATTGAAGGAAATAATGCACAGTTTAGATTTTTTGGATCCTCATCTGGAAATAAAGCGTATTTTGTCAATGGAGATACTGATGATTTTATGCTTGGTGTTGGAACACAAGATCCGCAATTCATCCTCCATGTCGGTAATTCCTCAATCTCCGGTATCGTCGCTCGTTTCCAAAACAGTACCGGTACCTGTGACATCAACCCAACTACCACCTCACTTTCTTGTTCTTCAGACAGAACACTCAAGAAAGATATCACCCCACTCTCTGATGACATTCTCTCTCAACTAACCACACTAACTCCTGTCACCTACCATTGGAACAGTGAAGAAGATACCGTTGTTCCTCATGTTGGCTTCATTGCCCAAGATGTTGAATCAGTCTTTCCTTCCCTTGTTGCTACTGATCCTTCCACTGGATTAAAGTCACTGAACTACATTGGATTGATCCCGTATACGATTAAGGCGGTGGGGGAAATCAATCTCCGTATCGCATCGCTTCCATCGTTTGACGACCCGACCCTCGCAGAAAAAGTAAAAACATTCCTCACTGGAATCGCAGATGGCATTGCAACAATCGGTAAAGTACAAACTGACGAAATTTGTATCAAGAGCACCTGCATTACTGAAGAACGATTACAGCGACTCATTCAACTCGAACAAGGACAACAAACTGGTGGTGGAAATCAAACACCTCCCCCAACGGGAGACACCCCGCAAGATCCACCACCGACCACCGATGATACCACTCCTCAAGAAACACCTCCTGTAGATACTTCTTCTGATACACCCCCTCCAGCGCCAGACAGTTCCGTTGACTCGAACAGTACACTATAGTATTATTTCATTTGCACCCGCATGCCTACACAACCACCAGAAACAGTTCGAGGAATAATTCAAGAAGCACTCCCCAATGCAATGTTTCGAATCACGCTTGAAAATGGCGAAAGTACTATCGCGTACCTTGCTGGCAAAATGCGCATGCACCGAATCAAGGTTCTTATTGGGGATACGGTCGAAATTGTCGCTGATCCGTATGGGGGAAAGGGACGTATTGTCAGAAGAATGTAAGTAGTGTATACTAGCCCGGCTTACGGCATTTTTTATTTTATGAAGGTCAGATCAACAGTCAAAAAAATGTGCGATAAATGTAAGATTGTGAAGCGCAATCGGCACTTGTTCGTGATCTGCGATAACCCAAAACATAAACAAAAACAATAATCCAACAATCATTATGCGCGTTTTAGGTATTACTATTCCAAATGAAAAATCCCTCGACATTGGCCTGACATCCATCTATGGTATCGGTCTTTCTACTGCACGACGTATTCTCAAAGAGAATAAGGTAGCCCCTTCAACAAAAGCGAAAGACCTCCCCCTCGAAGATGAAAACAATCTCCGAAAGACAATTGAAGCAATGAACCTTGAGGGAAACCTCAAACGAGAAATCTCTGCAAATATTAAACGTCTCAAAGATATCAAAAGTTACCGTGGAACTCGACACATGAAGCGACTTCCCGTCAACGGACAACGTACAAAAACCAACTCTCGCACGATCCGAGGCAACGTCCGCAACACTATGGCAAGTGGTCGTCGTAAGGAGTCGAAAACATAATCAATTATTTATATGGGAAAGAAACGAATTGCAACTCAAGAAGGACAATTAGTAGACCAAAATGCACGTGGTCGTGCTCCTGCGCGTACCCCAAAGAAAAAGCTTACCACTGCAAAGCTTTCAATTCTTGCAACGTTCAACAACACCAAAGCAGTCGTCAGTGATCCAAAGGGAAATGCACTTTTTTGGTCTTCAAGTGGAAGCCTTGGCTTCAAAGGTGCAAAAAAGGGGACACCGTTTGCTGCATCAAAAGTAGGAGAGCTCCTTGCTGAAAAAGCCCTTGCTCTTGGGATCAAGGAAGTCAATGTTGTCGTCAAAGGAGTTGGAAGTGGACGAGAGCCCCTCATTCGAGGATTTGTCGGTACAGGGATCGAGCTCGTTTCAGTCAAAGATCAGACGCCAGTACCTCACAATGGTCCTAAACCAAAGAAACCGCGTCGCGTATAATTTTTAATTTTTAACACTATGAGAACTACTGCAAAATACAAAATGTGTCGTCGCCTCGGATCCGGAGTGTACGAAAAATGCCAAACACAAAAATTCGTTCAGTCGGAAGCAAAAAAAGCACGCAGTGCGGGAAGAAAAAAGGCTCCAACCGACTACGGCATGCAACTTATTGAAAAACAAAAAGTTCGCTTTTCATACGGCATTACCGAAAAACAACTCTCAAACTACGTGGAGAAAGCAGTACACACCAAAGGTGTTGTTGTTACCGATAAACTCTACGAAGAACTTGAAACTCGTCTCGACAACATTGTATACCGACTTGGGTTTGCAAACTCTCGCGCATTCGCACGACAGCTCGTCTCTCACGGACATTTCACCGTCAATGGCACTCGAACCAATATTCCGTCTCGAAAAATTAAAATCGGTGACAAAATAGCTGTTCGAGAGGGAAGCCGATCATCAGTAGTGTTCCAAGATTTTGAAAAAAAAGTAAAAGAATACACATGGCCAAAGTGGCTCAAACTTAATCCCGGAGCACTTGAAGCAGAGGTAATCGCTCGACCGAAAAACGAAGAGCAATTCCTCCAATTTGAAACCGTTCTTGAGTTCTATAGTCGTTAATAGAACCCAAATAAGACCAGAATATTGCAACCATTACAAATAAGTGGTATCATATAACCCTATGAGTGTTCAAAAAATCATCCTCCCAACAAAACCAAACGCAGTGCTCGAAGAAGGAACCAAAGGTGTCTACGAGATTGAAGGGCTCGTACCAGGCTACGGCTTCACCCTCGGAAACTCACTTCGTCGTATTATCCTTTCGTCTCTTCCAGGAGCTGCAGTAACTGCAGTCAAAATCGACGGCGTGAGTCACGAATTTGCAACAATGGAAAACGTAAAAGAAGACGTTATTACACTTCTTCTTAATCTCAAAAACATTCGTTTTGCACTTGCAACCGACACATCAGAAAAAGTTACCCTTTCAGTAAAAGGCCCTCAGATTGTCACTGCAGCTGATATCAAAACAACCGCAGGGGTAACAATCGCCAACAAAGATCAATACCTTTGTGAAATCACCGGGAAGACAACTCTTTCTATAGAAATCACCATCGAGCGCGGACTTGGATTTGTAACTCGAGATCAATTCCACAAAGAAAAAGCAGACATCGGGACAATCTATCTTGATGCGATTTTCTCTCCTATTCGCCGTGTCTCATACGATGTTGAAGAAATGCGTGTTGGAGATAAGACCAACTTCAACCGTCTTCGCATGACAATCGAAACCGACGGGACGATTTCTCCTCGTGAAGCACTTGAACGTTCAGTGAAGACGATGATCGAGCAACTTGCCGCAATCGTTGAGGTAAACAGCCAAGAAGTGATTGACCGTGTACAACAAGAACTCTCAGCGCGAATGCCATTTGTCTCTTCAGAACAAGTAGCTGAAAAGCAACCAATGACTGAAGAACAGCACAGCGATGTTGACGTTACTGATGTCCTCAAAAACCGCATCGACGCAATCGGACTTTCAACCCGTACACTAAACGCGCTCTCTGCGGCAAATATTCGCACTGTTGGAGGAATTGCTCGCAAGCGAGTCGATGACTTGCTCGAGATTGACGGTATCGGAGAAAAGGGAATTACTGAAATCAAAGAAGTCCTAACACAATTTAACTTGTCTTTGAAGGAATAATACGCTATAAAGGAAGGCACCACGATTATGAGACACCATGACGCAAACCGAAAATTCAACCGAAGTACCAATCAGCGCCGTGCGCTTATGCGTGGACTCGCGTCTTCTTTGATAGAACATGGTCGTATTATGACCACTGAAGCAAAGGCAAAAGAGCTTCGCCCTGCCATTGAAAAGATGGTCACAAAGGCAAAAAATCCAACACTTTCAAACAAGCGCCTTTTGCTCTCAAACCTCTATAACAACACCGAAGCAGTTGGAAAACTTGTTTCTGATATTGCGCCTCGCTACCAAGAACGTGCAGGGGGGTACACTCGCATTACCAAGCTCACCGCACGCAAAGGGGATGCAAGCCCAATGGCAGTAATCGAATTCGTTTAATACTATGAACTACACTATCGACGCAACAAATAAAACACTCGGCCGTCTCGCAAGCGAAATCGCCGTTCATCTCATGGGAAAAAATGACCCTTCATTTGCGCGCAATATGCTTTCGTCAAACACTGTCGTCGTGCAAAATGCATCAAAACTCAAAATCGACCCACGTAAACTCGATACCAAATTCTACAAGAGCTTCTCTGGATACCCAGGCGGACTCAAAACGACTTCAATGGCGCATGTGTTGGAGAAAAAAGGGTACGGAGATGTGATTAAGCATGCAGTGAAGGGAATGCTCCCAAATAATCGACTCACTACCGACATGTTGAAAAATTTAGCAATTACAGAATAAATTTATGAATACCACCGAGAAAAAACATCCGCCGGCTAGCGGAAAAAAAAGATACATTGAAGCAATCGGACGTCGCAAGACCGCTACTGCTCGCGTGCGCATGACTCCTGCGACCAAGACTTCATACGAAGTAAATGAGAAAGAACTTGCAACTTATTTCCCAACAGCAATTCTCCAAAAAATCGTTACTGATGCACTCGCAACAGCAGACACCGCACATCACTACAGCATTACCGCAAAAGTATCTGGAAGTGGCATCAACTCACAGGCAGAGGCGATTCGTCATGGCATTGCTCGCGCCCTCGTGATCGAAGACGAAGAAAAGAAAAGTATCCTCAAAAAGGCAGGATTCCTCAAACGTGACCCTCGTGCAAAAGAACGCCGTAAGTTCGGTCTCAAAAAAGCTCGAAAGGCACCGCAATGGAGTAAGCGATAAGACAAAGTCCCTCGAAAGAGGGACTTTCGCTTACTCCATTGTGTTGTTTGACTTTTCTCTATCTTAGGTATAAATTTAAATTCCGATAAAGGAGTAGGTTCTTTATACCGAACAACGAGGCGTCGGAGTACGCCTACAATTCAAAATATTTTTGAAAGAGACCTTTATACCAGCCTGATAACATAACTATGGATCAGGCTTTTTTTATTACGAAAAATCAGTATACTATCGGCATATGGATGACGAAAAAGAAATTGTAGTTGACGATGTTGAGTTTGAAGAAAGCACCGAAGAGGGGATCGAACTTGGTGCTCAAGCAAAACTTAAAAAACTCCAAGAGAAAATCAAAGGACTAGAGAAGGAGAAACAAGAGTATCTTGATGGTTGGCAGCGCGCGCGAGCCGACTACGTGAATCTTCAGAAACAAACCGAAGAAGACAAGAAGCGCGTTCGAACAATGGTTGAAGAAAACTTCATTGAAGAGCTCCTTCCGGCAATTGATAGCTTCTCTCTCGCAATGGCAAACAAAGAAGCATGGGAGAAAGTTGATACCAATTGGCGTGCTGGCGTTGAATACATCTATCAACAACTGACCAATGTCCTCAAAGAGCGTGGATTTGCAACTTTTGGATCAGTAGGGGAAGTTTTTGATCCAAGTCTCCACCAAGCAGTCTCAGACACCCAAACCGATGACACAACACTCGATCACACAATCGCCTCAGTCCTCCAGCAAGGCTATAAACTTGGTGATAATATCCTCAGACCTGCAAGAGTGATTGTGTACACTAACAAATAGCTCTATACTTTCCCATATGAAAAAGAGTACGGCAAAGCCAGCTGAAAAATATTTGACCGAAAAAAGTTTTGAGAAAGCGATGTTTTCTATCGCTAAGTCATTTCAAAAGATTGACGATCGGTTTGGCACAATAGAAAAAACAATGGGGGAAATGGTGGAAGTAATGCAGGCAATTCAAGAAGATAATAGAGAATTCAAACATCGTTTAATTGAAAACGACATTACGCTTTTTGGGCATGATAAAAAGATACAAAATCTCATTGTTCGAGTTGAAAAACTTGAAGCTAAGGTAAAGTAATTTATTTACCCAATTTTAAAAACGCTTCTTCAGTTTCTTTATCTAAATCATCCGTTGTTAAAATAATCATTTCATTCGTAAATCCTAAATCCTTCTTAATATTTCTAAAAAAATGCTCAAACGGCTGCATTGAGATCCATGCAGAATTTTTGAGACACACGAACCCGGCTTTTTTGAGGAGATAGCGCACCGCTTCACGCTCAGCTTTTCGGTCTTCAGAAATATCGAGCAATATGATTCGCCACTTACCATCCCATGCAGGATTGAAGAGGGCATTGTCACTGTCGAGCTTGATACTTTGTGCCTTTCGACGTCCATCTCGAGTGAGTCGCATATACGCACTCTGGCCTGAATGATATTCCTCCACAAGCGAAGCTTCCTGCAAGCCTTTTAAAGAGCGTGTGAGGGCATATACGGACTTCTGAGGCAAGTCAGAAGCCACTTGCTCCGTAAGTGCCGCAACCGAAAGCGCCGGCTTTTCTGAGAGCAACTTGAGGATTTTCTTCGAAAATGAAGGCTTTTTATCTTTTTCCATACTAATACTTGCATCGTAGCAAAGTATTGTTATACTATCAACAAGTATTTCGCGACCGCGAAATATATGTTAATGTAAAAATTATGACTACAAACGAAAAGACCTTGGAAGCTCTAAAACAAAGTGAAAATACAACAGTAATGGACAATAAGGCCCAAATAGCAAATGCTTGGGCATCTCAAAATGTTGCTGAATCGATTCAAAATCTGCATAGACAATTTCCTATTACTATTTCGGAATTGAGGGAAACAATAACCAGAAATACTGACAAAATAATCGAATCAAACACGTCCTTATCAAAAAGCAATAAAGCAAATGCAAAGGCATTAAATTGGTTAACTGGAGCTCTTGTTGTTGTTACAATCTTATCTATTTTTATTAATTAATAATACTTAAATAACAAATAATTAATATGCCAAAAATCATTGGAATTGACCTTGGAACCACAAACTCAGCTGTTGCCATCATTGAAGGTGGACAGCCAAAAATTATTGAAAATATCGAAGGTGCCCGCACGACGCCTTCTATTGTCGCAGCTGCCAAAAACGGGGACCGACTTGTCGGACTTCTTGCAAAGCGCCAAGTAGTAACAAACCCAGAAAATACCATCTACGGAATCAAGCGCTTCATGGGACACAAATATGATGACGAAGGAATGGACAAAGTGATCAAGACTTCTCCCTTCAAAGTTTTAAAAGGACCCGACGGCGGTATTCTCGTAAAACTAGGCGACAAAGATTATCGTCCGGAAGAAATCTCTGCGATGATTTTGCAAAAAATTAAAACAGACGTTGAAGCAAAGCTCGGAGAAAAAATCACCGAAGCGATTATTACGGTCCCAGCATATTTTAACGACGCACAGCGAAAAGCGACCAAAGACGCTGGAGCAATTGCAGGACTTGATGTGAAGCGTATCATCAACGAACCAACTGCAGCCGCACTCGCATACGGATTCAACAACAAGAAAGATGAAAAAATTGTCATCTTCGACCTTGGAGGTGGAACGTTCGATGTGTCAGTCCTTGAAACGACGAGCGATGTGATCGAAGTGAAATCAACCGACGGAGATTCAATGATGGGAGGACGAGACATCGACCTCAAAATCATGAATTGGATCGCAGGGGAGTTTAAAAAGCAATCAGGTGTTGATGTACTTGGCGATCCACTTGCACTGCAACGTCTCGACGAAGCGGCAGAAAAAGCAAAGATCGAACTTTCAACTACTCTTGAAACTGAAATTAATATTCCATTCATCACGTCAACAGCCTCCGGCCCACAGCACTTGCTCATCAAAATGAGTCGCGCACAGCTCGAAGAACTTGCGAGTGAATACGTGACTCGCGCTATTGATATCACAAAGCGCGCAGTTGAAGCATCTGGTATACAAATGAATGCTATCAACGAAGTCATCTTGGTGGGAGGACAAACTCGCATGCCAAAAATTATTGAAGAAGTGAAGAAACTCTTCGGCAAAGAACCAAACCTCTCAATCAACCCTGATGAAGTCGTTGCACTCGGTGCAGCGGTACAAGCGGGAGTGTTGCAAGGAGATGTCAAAGATGTGCTCTTGCTTGATGTGATCCCACTCTCTCTCGGTATTGAAACCCTCGGAGGTGTATCGACCAAACTCATCGATCGCAACACAACGATTCCATCTTCGAAGAGCCAGGTGTTCTCAACCGCAGTTGATAATCAACCAAGTGTTGAAATTCACATCACCCAAGGGGAACGTCCGATGGCGGCAGATAACAAATCACTTGGTCGCTTTGTTCTCGATGGTATTGCACCAGCGCCACGCGGTATGCCACAAGTTGAAGTCTCATTTGATGTCGACGTCAATGGAATCCTTTCAGTGAAAGCAAAAGATAAAGCAACCGGTAAAGAGCAAAGTATTCGTATCGAAGCGGGATCAGGACTCACTCCGGAAGATATCGAACGCATGAAAAAAGATGCGGAGCTTCATGCAGACGAAGATGCGAAGAAAAAAGAATTGGTCGATACCAAAAATACTGCCGACATGATTATTTTCTCTGCAGAAAAAGCACTCTCTGAACACGGCGCAAATATCACTGATGATATCAAGACCGGTGTGCAATCAAAAATTGACGAACTCAAAAAAGCAAAAGAGGGAAGTGATAAAGGTGTCATCGAATCTGCAAACCTTGCGCTTTCAACCGAAATGCAAAAAATCGGGGAGCATATTGCAAAGAATCCGCCAGCTGGCGGACAGCAAACTCCTGAAACTCAAAATACTGAGATTCCAAATGAGGGGGAAGCGAAGGATGCAACTGGAGAAGAAGTCCCTCCACAAGGATAAATATTGATAGAAGAAACGCTCTTTTAATTTTAAAGTAAACATAAACTATGTCTAAATACCGAATTAAATCAAAAAAAATAGCTAATCAAAATTATTGGACACCGGGATACTATTGTCGCCCAGACGAATCACAGACTATACATGGAATAGTAAACACTGATCAGTATGAAAAAACTATAGGTGGTAACAATCTATTTCCAAAAACAAAAGAAGAGGCCGATTCTATTGCATATAAGGTACTTGTGGAGACAATGGGAATAGACCCAAGAGAAATAGAGTAATACTACAAAAATATTTTTATTTTGTTACATTTATGCTATAGTCTTACCATGAACAAGAAACGAAAGATTGCGGCAAAGAAGAAGTCAAAGCGAGACGGCAAAACCGTTTCAATGCGCCACCGCTAACGAAAATGCCCACGTGAGATGAAAAAAACTATCTCACGTGGGCATTTTCTTATGCCATTTTTGTGGTAAAATAGTAGGAATATGGCAAAGGACTACTACAACATTCTAGGTGTTTCGAAGGGTGCGTCAAAAGATGAGGTCAAGAAAGCCTTTCATAAGCTCGCGCACAAATACCATCCTGATAAAAAAGATGGTGACGAATCAAAATTTAAAGAAGTAAATGAAGCGTACCAAGTACTCTCCGACGATCAGAAGCGTGCGCAGTACGATCAGTTTGGCAGTGACGGACCACAGATGGGTGGAGGAGGGCAAGGATTTGGTGGGTTTGATTTCAGTGGATTCCAACAAGGAAACGGTGGGTTTGAATTTGATCTCGGCGATATGTTCGGAGATTTGTTTGGTGGCGGACGAGGAAGAAGTCGTGAACGTCGCGGAAACGATTTGCAAACAACGATCACTCTTGATTTCAAAGAATCTATTTTTGGAACTGAAAAAGAAATCCGTGTGACAAAACCTTCGACTTGCAACACCTGTAAAGGCTCTGGTGCAACACCAGGCACTGGAGTTGAAACATGCTCCCAATGTAACGGAAAGGGAAGTGTCCGCAATATTCAACGCACCATTCTCGGATCAATCGCAACCACCGAAACCTGTGGCAAATGTCACGGTGTTGGCAAAATTCCAAAAACTCCTTGTACAACCTGTAAAGGAAACGGTGTCGTTAATGACACTCGCACGATCAAAGTCTCAATCCCTGCAGGCATCCAAAACGGCGAGACACTTCGATTACAAGGGATGGGTGAAGCGATCACTGGTGGACCATCGGGAGATCTCTATGTACGCGTTTCAGTGTTTCCTCATACTTCAATCATTCGCAACGGTCACGACCTTGTAACTTCACTAAACATCAAACTCACCGACGCACTCCTTGGTGCGCAGTATGCAATCGAAACACTTGATGGCTCTATTCCGGTGACGATTCCATCAGGAACAAAAGTTGGGGACCAGATCACACTCAAAGGTTACGGAGTCCCTCTGTCTGAAAAAAAGCGCGGCAATTTCATCATCAAACTCAATATCAAACTTCCTGAAAAAATTTCCAAGCACGCCCGAGAAGTCATCGAAGAACTTAAAAAGGAGGGGATATAAGAAAAAGTGCGAGTACTTTTTATCAGTGCACGAGCTCTTTTTTGTGTCGATGCGGGACAAGGTGCGAAAGCACGCACCCCATCACACCACCAAGAACAATGAATTCCAACACAGAAGAGTGGTGCTCAGTCATTGCACTTGTGAGACGTGGGACAAAGAAGTAAATGCACACGAGCCCCAAAACGATACTACTCCACATTTGATAACGAACATTGTAGAAATGTCGCTTTACTTCACCCCAGAGAAATACATAATCCATGCCGATGTGAATTGTTAACCAAAAGAGTACAACAACGCTAAAAGAAAATCCTACAGAGGCATACTCGATAGACTCGATGGTCATATGTGCCACAAGAAAAAGTAGACTCAACACATGACTCGTGCGGTGCGAAATGATTGCAACAATAAACCCAAGAGCAAAAAAGGGAAGCATGCCCCAAGAAACACCAAGCTCAAAAACATGCGCCAGCAAGACTGCAAAATACACAAACAAAAATATCTTCCAAACGTATTTTTTCATTTACCCTTATAGGATACCATCAAACTACATACCTAATAAATACAACCCCCTAAGTCCCCCCATAGGCAAGACCTATAGGGTAGAATGCTTTGCCTTCGGGTTTTTGACATATAGGTATAAATATGCTATTATGTACATGTAAGGTTCTTTGAGAGGTTTTAGTTTGGCTCCCGAAGATTCCATCCGTCAGTTGACGGAAAAGTTTTCGGGAACCAAATTAAAATTTAAATATATGAAAAGTATAATTCTAGGAATAATGTTAATGGTGTGTGCTATGTTTCTTATATTCAACTTATCCGAAAAAAGAGTTTTACAAGGAAAGATTGATTCTTTGAGTCAAAAAATTCCATTAGTTTCAATTGCCAGGGTACATATTGATTCAGTCGATACTACTGGTAAAGTATTTGCTACGGAATTACATGCAGGAGAAGCTGGGTCATCAGGAGATTATAGTTTCCAAACTACCTTTGAGCCAACGTTTGAATCAAAACGTTGGTCAGAAAGTAAGCTCTACATACCGGAAGTAGACGAGGTCTTTGTTCTGCATATGAATATGCTAGGCAAGGATACTTCTTACCTGATTACGCCTTCATGGTAAAAAATAAAACAAAAAAGCGAAGCCTCTAAACAAAATGGAGGCTTTTTTTATTTCCTATTTTATTGTAAAATACAGTTTATATATGGCATCACTCGAAGAGCTCCGCGATGAGCGGTTGAAAAAGAAAGCACTTTTGCAAGAAAAGGGCTTTGATCCGTACCCAAATGAATGTCACCGCACTGATACTGTGGAGGTATTTTTGGACCGATTTTCACTCTATGAAAACGGCAAAGACACTATCACACTCGCAGGGCGCATTATGAGCAAGCGAGGGCAAGGAGCTATCACATTTTGTGATATTTTTGACGGAACTGCGCGAGTACAAATATTGCTTAAAAAAGATGAGATGGATGAAGCTCTTTATAATCTTTTCCAAGAAACTATAGACGTTGGAGATTTTATAGAAGCTATAGGAACAGCTTATACGACAGAACGGGGAGCGCAGAGTCTATTTGTATCTGGCTGGCGCATGCTTTCAAAATCACTCCGACCTATTCCTGACGGATATTTTGGTATTGAAGATGAAGAGGAGAAGCTCCGTCGTCGCTATCTCGACATTCTCCAAGACGCAAGCGTGGCTGACATGGTGAAAAAGCGTTCAGTCTTTTGGAATAGTATGCGAAGTTTTTTGCTTGCACAGGATTTTGTAGAAGTAGAAACACCAGTCCTTGAAAATACGACCGGCGGTGCTGATGCACGCCCCTTTGTGACCCACCACAACGCACTTGATATGGATGTGTACCTTCGCATATCAGCAGGAGAGCTCTGGCAGAAAAAGCTCATGGTAGCAGGGATTCCACGCACATTTGAGATCGGACGCATATTTCGCAACGAAGGTATGTCCACCGAACACCTCCAAGACTACACACAAATGGAGTTTTATATGGCATATAGCGACTACAAAAAGGGTATGGAGATGGTCAAAGCGCTGTATCAAGAGATTGCCGAGAAAACATTTGGCACACAGACATTTACTATCAAAGGTTTTACGATGAACCTCGCAGATGAATGGCAAACCTATGACTTTTGCGCACTCATACAGGAGCACTATAATATCAATCCGCTCGATACAAGTGTTTCAGCGATTGAAGACACGCTCAAAAAACATGATATAGAGTACGACAAAGCAACGCTTTCAGTTGAGCGTGGTGTAGACCTTCTCTGGAAGAAAATCCGCAAGTCTCTCACTGGTCCAGGATTTCTCATAAACGTTCCTGTATACCTCGAACCGCTCGCAAAGAAAAATCGCGATGGATCTGAGACGGTAGAGCGCTTCCAAGTCATCATTGCCGGAAGTGAAGTAGGGAAAGGGTTTAGTGAACTCAATGACCCCGTCGATCAGCGCGAACGCTTTCTAAAGCAACAAGCCCTCCGCGATGCTGGAGATGACGAAGCGCAAATGGCGGATATGGAATACGTCGAAGCCCTCGAATACGGTATGCCTCCTGCATTTGGTTTTGGTGTTTCAGAACGCCTCTTCTCATTCCTCCTCGACAAACCCGTCCGCGAAGCGCAAATTTTCCCACTGATGAAGCCGAGAGAGTAATGAAAATCACAAAATTCGAACAATCTGATTCTGAAGCATTAGAAACACTGAAAGCAAAAGCGTGGGGTGTTGCCGACAGAGAACATTATGGTGAAGTATTACCTAACTTTTTCAAAGAAGAATTTACTTTGATTGCAAAAGATAATGATGAAGTCGTTGGATATATCACTGTGGTATGTGACAGCGGTGTCGCACAAGTAGAACCTCTCATGGTTGATCCTAATAAGAAAGGGCAAGGTATCGGTACTGCACTGCTAGAACAAGCAGAGAAACTGGCAAAAGAAAAAGGTATTCACAAACTTTGGCTTGAAACTGGAGAAGATTGGAAAGCAAAAGATTTTTATCTCAAACATGGATACACTGTCCGCGCCGACTTACCAAACCACACCGGCGGCTACAATTTTGTTTTAATGGATAAAATGATATAAATTTATGACTTCAAAAAATGTAAAACTTGTCGTCTTTGTTCCGCTTAACCATACAGATATTGTGCGTGAAATACTTGGTAATGCAGGTGCTGGAAAAATTGGAAACTATGACTTTTGCTCTTTCTCATCTCGTGGAGTTGGGAGATATAAAGGTAATGAACATTCAAACCCTGCAATAGGACAAAAAGAAGTAGTAGAGTCAGTAGAAGAAGAGAGGATTGAAGTCCTGGTTCCTAGGGAAATATTGAAAGAGGTAATAGAGAAAATGAAATCAGTCCATCCTTATGAAGAAGTCGTTTTTGATATTTATCCATTAGAAGATTTAGAGTAGAAAATATGAAAATCACTCTCAGTATGAATCTTATATGTGTACACTCACTCGAAGAGTCTAAGCCTTTTTATGAACAAGCCCTTGGAATGAAATTTTTGGAATTTCGTCCACCATTTGCAGAAGCAAAACTTGATGATAAATATTTATTTAATATCGAAGAAAATGCTGATTATAGATCAGAAGATTGGGCTCAAAAACATATCAGCGGAATGAAATCGTGCGTATTTGAAACAGACGACTTAGAAATGTTTTTAGAAAAAGTAAAAATATATGGAGGAACTGTCATCTCAGGACCAACAAAAGAGCCGTGGGGCTACACCATTGCTTATTTTTCTGATCCAAGCAAGAATATTTTTATAGTAGAGCAAGAGGATAAATAACAACAAAATCACTAATGTATACTCACTTTGTGCGATAGCAAAAAGTGAGTATACAATTGAAACAATATGAAAATCACAAAGTTTGAACAATCTGGATTTATTATAGAAGCTGACAATGGATACAAGCTTGCTATTGATATTGGGAATAAAACGCCGGTAGAAAAACTTGCGGATCTCACTATTGACGCAATGCTTATCTCGCATATTCATGGAGACCATTTTCACTTGGAGAACATTAAGGCGCTTGCACCAAAGGAACTCTATATGAACGCAGAATGTATTGACGCGATTGGCGAAGAATCCTTGTCTTCAAAAATCAATAAAGTAAAAGTATGGGATAATATTGATATTGAGGATTTTCACGTTTCCTTTTTCAATGTAGACCACGGACCAAATCTTTCTGCCCCACTTCCTGAAAACTTTGGTTTTCTGATAGAAATCGATGGGCAAAAAATCTTTTTCTGTGGTGATATGTACTATCCTTCAGGTATACCTGTAGAAGATTTGGAAATAGACTGGCTCCTTTTACCGGTTGGTGGTCACTATACGTTTGGCCCACAAGAAGCACTTGCTTATGCAAAACAATTCAAAAAAGTCGGGACAATCATTCCAATGCATTATGAAAAAAATAACTTTATAGACTCTATACGTAAAGAAGAATTTATAGAACTTGCGAAAGATAGTTTTACTATATGGAATTAGACAAAAATATCAAAAGAAAATATCTTTTTGAGCCATATAATCCTGATTGGGTTAATCAATTTCAAAATATAAAGAAAAACCTTGGTTTAGTGTTTGGCGAAAAAGCGTTACAGATAGAGCATGTTGGGAGTACTTCAATTCCAGGGATGTTTGCCAAGCCACTTATTGATATTTTAATTATTGTTAAAAATATTGATGACTTATCAGAAGAAACGCTAAAAATGGAGTCTCTGAACTATTTATATGGAAAAGACTATATTGAACCTAGAAGTATACTTTTCTTTAAAACGACAGACGAAGATCAAAAGCTGGAAAATATACATGTATGTGAAAAAGACTCTCAGAAAACAAAACAATTTTTAATCATGAGAGATTTCTTTAGAACTTTTCCAGAAAAAGCAAAGGAGTATTCTGATTTAAAAAGAAAAAATTTTGAGCAATTTCCAAATGATTACCCTGCGTACAGGTTAGCAAAAACACCATTTTTACAAAAAATGGAGCAAGAGGCCTACGATTGGTATAATAAGACCGTATGAACCACGTCATTTTACTACACGGTATGCCGGACAAAGAAGAATATTTGGGAAAAGGTGGGTGGCCGTCGCCGTCAAATGCGCACTGGATACCATGGATTCAAACACAGCTTTCATATAAAGAGATACTTTCCCAAGCTCCAGAAATGCCGAGACCATATTACCCTATTTATGAAAACTGGGTAGAAGTATTTGAGCAGTTTAAGATCTCGAACGAAACAACTCTTGTCGGACACTCTTGTGGAGGAGGATTTATTTTGCGGTATCTCTCAGAGCATCCAGAACTCACTCCAAAACGAGTCATTCTCGTCGCGCCATGGCTTGATCCAGAGCCACACGAACTCGAAGAGGGAAATGACTTCTTTGATTTTGAAATAGACCCAACGCTCACGTCACGAACCGATCTTCATATCATGTATTCAACTGATGACTATCCTCCATGTGTAAAATCAGCAGAAATAATAAAAAACGCATTGCCTCACATAACGATTCATGAATTTCAAAGCAATGGCCACTTCACCGAACCCGACCTCGGCACAAAAGCCTTTCCTGAATTGTTAGAGGAGATTTTGAGGTAAACCAAGTGTTGTATTTTTTGCAACAGTTCAACTATCCGGAAATTCCGGATAGTTCTAGGTAAATGCATTATATATTTTTTGCATAATACAACTTGTAAGAAAGACTTACGAGTTCCGTCAGTATGTGCAATATTTGCACATACTTAAATTAACTCTTTTATTTCACTCAAACTTTGTATCTGCTTCCATGCATACTCTTTGAGTGGTTCGTAGTTTCCAATCTGAATTGCTTTTTTACTTCGTCTAAATATCTCTAAGTCATTTCCACCGTCACCAACAACAACGGCTTCGCTTTCATCTATTCCATACCGAACACACAACGCTATAAACGCTTTTACTTTTGCATGCATCTCATCACTTTGATCGATGATTGAGTGAAATACTCCGTTCTCGTCGAAGACAAGCTCTGCTGTTGTATACACCTCATCGGCGCCAATCATAAGCGCGACAGGTTCAATAACTTGTTTCAACCCTCCAGAATAGACAATCACTTTATATCCTTTTTCTTTGAGTGCTGTAATAGTACTTTGTGCATCTTCACGAACAGAAATCGTCTGAGCAAACTCAGCAACTGCATCTTTTGTACAATGACCTCTTTCTTTTAAAATTCGCACAATCTCTAGCATCCAGTTTTTATAATCAAAACCATTTTCAAGGTATTGATGGAATAGGGAATGGTCCTCTTCAGGAGTCATACCGAAGTGTGTGTTGAATAAATACCAACTACTTTTTTCAGTGAGAGTACCATCAAAATCAAAACATATAAGTTTATTCATACAGGCATTTTATCACATATTTTTGATAAAAAAGCCTGTAAATGTTAGGATACATACCGGCATCGTTGCAGGTCGAGGGACCCAACCGCTTACTATGAAATTGCGTTAATTTTCAGAAACTTTATTAGGGTTACTAAAGGGGTCATACCCCGGCAATTTTATGGTAAAAACTATTTCACTAAAAAATATATCGCAGTCCTTCCTTGAGCGAACCATCCTCGATGGCGCGTCATTCAAATGCACGGAGGGCGAGAAAGTCTGTATCGTTGGAGAAAATGGTGCAGGGAAGTCAACACTGCTTAAAATCATCGCAGGAGAACTTGAACCGACCAAAGGAAGCATTGAGCGCAATGGGCATATCCGCGTACAGTACGTCGCACAGGAATTTCATAAGGATGATACCGCTCGGACAATCGAAGCGTATATTGAAGCGCATGCAGGTATCACACTTACAAAAAAAGTATTTCGATTTGGAAGTATTCTCGGATACAACTTAGAAAAAAATAAAGAGGTATTGTGCTCATCGCTTTCAGGTGGGCAACAAAAAATTCTCTCACTAAGCACAGGACTTGCGGTCGAGCCAGATTTCCTTCTCCTTGATGAACCGGAAAACCATCTTGATATTGTAAGCCGACAAGAACTTATTGGACTACTCCAAGAATACAAAGGTGGCGTACTCTTTGTTTCGCACGATCGCATCATGATCGACAGCATCGCCGACAAAGTCATAGAAGTTGCTCAAGGGAAGGCACACATCTCAGAAGGTGGGTATCAAGAATACCTCGATACAAAACTCTCTCGTATTGAAGGGCTCCAACGAGCATTTGATACCGAATCAAAACGCATCAGACAACTCCAACACAATATGGGAATCCTCGAAGCAAAAGCATTCCGCGGGAAAGAAGTATCCGCATACTTAAAAGCAAAAAAAGAATTGGTGGACTTAAAAGAAAAGCACAGAGAAGAAGGTTGCCCCGAAGACAAGAAAACAAAAATTGTTCTCAAACAGAGCAATGAGCAATTTCACAACGGGAAACTCCTTTGTAGAATTGAAGGAATCAGTTTTGGATACGATACACGCGGAGATATTATCCGAAATGCGTCACTTGAAATCAGAACTGGTCACCATATCGTATTGTTAGGAAGAAACGGTTCAGGAAAATCGACGTTTCTCAAATGCATCACTGAAAAATTACTCCCGCGAGAGGGAAGTGTAATGTGGGCGGAAGACATCAACCGTGCGTATTTTGACCAACATGCAGAATTTCCCCTTGAAAAAGACGCAGTAACGATTGTTGGCGAAGAACTCCATTGTCCAACACAAAAGGCACGAGCAATTCTTGGAATGATGAAATTCTCAAAAGAGAAAATGGAAACACCAACAAAAGATCTTTCAGGAGGGGAGCGCATGCGCATTCGGTTTGCACTCATCTTTGGTGCAAATCCCGACTTCATTATTTTTGACGAGCCAACAAACCATCTCGACGAAGTAACATGGGAGATATTCCTTGATGCATGCAACAACACCAAAAGCACCATTTTGCTTGTCACACACGATCACGAATTTATCAATGAACTTACCTCAAAACACTTTTGGATATTAAAAAACCAAACAGTGCGTGAGCGGTATGCAGACCTTGACGAACTTGTTAAAGAGTTACGAAGTTAAATGTACGAACCTGATTGACTATCTAGACATTTTCTTGTACATATAGTGGTATATGGATACCACAAACAAGATACTTACTGGTGTTATCACTGTTCTCGTCATTGCAATCGTTGTAGTGACGGCTACTGCGCATGGATATACCAATAGCTCAAAAATAGGGCGCTCGAGCCTCAGAGGACTTGGTGCTTCAGTATACGACGCCAATACTGCTTACTTCAATTACACTACTACTAGTGGACCACAAACGGCATTATATTACCCATATAGCTACAACAATAGTGTTTCTTATCCTGCAACAGAACAGTATTACTACACCACAACAACGACACAACAACCGTATACAACAACTGTGACGTGTACCTATAACCAATACGGCGTTTGTCAGTAATAAGACAAGAGTAGGAAATAACAAAGGGGTACCTAACGAAGACCCCTTTTGTTATATAGTTATAGTGTCGCAAAAGATATATTGTGCGACGCTTGGATATTTCTCCCCTCAGTAGCTCCTAATGACTCGTTTACGTCTGGAACTTTGTAAGACACGCATTGAACGCAGCTACTTCTCTATTGTAGGTTGCAATCTTTTCTTTCTGCAACGCAATAAGTTTATTGTACCCATCTACTTTTTGATTAAACGCAATTACATCATCTTCATACGTTGACGTGTTTTCAGATTCAGATAAGATTTTTGCACGAGCCACCTCTATCGCCTTCTGCTGGTTGTTGAGTGTTACGCCCAGTGTATTGATTTGATCAAGAAGTCCATCGTCGATAAGTGGACAAACAACTTTAGGTGTTCCAAAATGCTGCACTGCAAATACTTGCTCTCTCCCTTGATACACACCATACGCCGCATCAACCCCAATATCTTCATAATTTGTATTAAGAATATTTGCGCGATGTCCAGGGCTTGCCATCCATGCTTTTAGTAGCTCATCTGCATTTGAAAAATCTCCCAATGCGAGGTTTTCCCCCATAACGATATAACTATACCCCACAGCAGTTCCAAGATCAGATACACTCTTCCCGCTTGGAGAGGTGTGCTCAAAGTATTGATGATCAATCATGTCATTAACTTTGTTTTTTGCTGAAGCATTAAGTTTTTCATTCTTAACAAGCGGTGGTAATCCATTTTGTTGACGCGCCTTATTAGTCGCAGTAATAATCGCATCAATATCAAGTCCAGGCGGTACCTTGTGCTGAGTGTTGGTTTCAGAAACAGTCTCTGGAAGTTTTACTATTGTTTTACTAATTGTTTGGGAAAGTAGTTCTGATGCAGTATTGCCTAGGTGTTGCGTCTTTTGTACTACAACTGTATACGTGCTCGGAGAAATAGTCGACAATATCAATACGCCGATACATCCTATGATAATGAACGCTCCCAATCCTTTTAACATGCAGTTGTCCTCGTATACCCTTGTAACTGCGCATCTTGTTCAGTATCAAACCATACTTTATTCTCTTCTTTGATACGGCTTGCGGCACCACAACCTACAGGATAATACTTTGTCCCATTTTTTGACGCAAGAAAATTATGCGCACCAGAAGAG
>Ga0214923_10000970_pt1 | contig 42028 bp, 27 predicted proteins | sample LL1510_MetaG_FD_177993 | JGI IMG/M metagenome (GOLD analysis project Ga0214923, IMG submission 177993) | Freshwater microbial communities from Lake Lanier, Atlanta, Georgia, United States - LL-1510 | ecosystem: Environmental > Aquatic > Freshwater > Lake | place: USA: Georgia | collected... | reverse complement strand
CCCACGAACACGTTGCCGGCGACATCGCAGGCCACCGCCCGGGCGGCGTCCTCGCCGCGGTCGCCGAACGTGAACGACCAGCGATAGGCGCCCGCGGTGTCGAGCGCCAGCACGAATCCATCCTCCGCGCCGCGGCTCTGGCTGCGGACCACGCCAACGCCGGGATCGAAATCCGCGACGTGCTGGAAGTCGCCGACGGCCACGACCATCCCGTTGCCGCCCACGGCCACGCCGAACACGGAGTCGTCATTTCCGCCGCCGACATTCCGGGCCCAGAGGCAGTTGCCCCTGAGGCCGTAGGCCGCGACGAAGCCGTCGGTCCGGCTCCCTCGGCCGGTGCTGGTGAGCACCGTGCCGCCGTTGAGCAGGTCGAAGTCCACGCTGCCGGCGAACTCGCCGCCCACGTAGATCGTGCCCCTGAAGTCGACCGCGACCGCATTGATGCCGTCCATCAAGCTGCCGCCGAACTGCCGGGCCCAGACGTCGTTGCCCTCGGAGTCGAACGAGGCGAGGAAGCCATCGCGGCGACCGGCCCCCGGCAGCACGGCCCCGGGATCAGCGGGGTCGAGGACCAGTGTGCCCGAGAAGTGGCCGACCACGAGCACGTCGTGGCCGAGCGGGTTGAGCGCGATGCCCCGCGCCGCGTCGTCTCCGGCCGAGCCGAACGACCGGGCCCACAGGAGACCGCCCGCCGTGTCGAGCTTGAGCAGGAAGGCGTCACTGCCGCCGCGGCTCACGAGGTTCGCGACGCCGGCGCCGGGATCGAAATCGACCGTGCCCCGGAATGACCCCACGAGGTAGGTGTCGCCGAGATCGTCGACCACGGTGCCGAGCACCGTGCTGCTCGCGTCATTCCCCGACAGGAGCCTGCGCGACTCGAGCGGTTCGCACCGCACGCCGGCGGCAGCCGGGAAGCGGCTCCGTCGTCCGCACACCGACCGATGGAACACCTGTCTCCAAGCCGTTGCGATGCGCGCCATGATGGACCCCTCCCAAGGAAGTTCTGGATCTCACACCCCGTTCGGCGGAGGAGCATACCAGATGGCCCCCGGATGTCTGCCGGGAAAATCCGCGCCCCAGAACGGTGCTCCGGCGGTTCTCTCACGAGCGGCTCACATCCACGGCCTCACCTCGGCAAACCGGCCCGGAACACCGCGGACGCTCCGCCCTGATTGCCCACGCCCGCCCACTCCCTCTAGATTCCGTGGCCATGCCTCGCACCGCCGCCCGATCCCGCCCGGCCCTCGATCGCGTCCACCAGGGCGACTGCCTCGAGATCCTGGCCCGCGTGCCGGCGGAGAGCGTGCACCTGGCCTTCGCCGATCCCCCCTTCAACATCGGCTACGACTACGACACCTACGACGACCGCCGTTCCGCCGACGACTACCTCGCCTGGTCGAAGCGGTGGCTGGAGGCCGTGCAACGGGTGCTCCGCCCCGACGGAACCTTCTGGCTGGCGATCGGCGACGAATACGCCGCGGAGCTCAAGGTGCTCGCCACGCGGGAGCTCGGCTTCACCTGCCGCAGCTGGGTGGTCTGGTACTACACCTTCGGCGTCAACTGCCGCACAAAGTTCAGCCGCTCGCACGCCCACCTGTTCCACTTCGTGAAGGATCCCGCGGCCTTCACCTTCAACGACGACGCGATCCGCGTGCCCAGCGCCCGCGAGCTCGTCTATGCCGACAAGCGGGCCCACTCTGCCGGCCGCCTGCCCGACGACACCTGGATCCTCCGGCCGCAGGACCTGCCCGAGGGCTTCGCCGCCGACGGCGACACCTGGTACTTCCCCCGCGTCTGCGGCACCTTCAAGGAGCGTTCCGGCTGGCACGGCTGCCAGATGCCCGAGCAGCTTCTGGGTCGGATCATCCGCGCCTCGAGCAACCCGGGCGACACCGTCCTCGACCCCTTCGGCGGCAGCGGCACCACGCTCGCGGTCGCCAAGAAGCTCGGCCGCCGGTTTCTGGGCTGCGAACTGTCGGAGGCTTACGCCGCCCGGATCCGCGAGCGGCTGGCCGCCATCCGCTCGGGCCAACCGCTCGACGGCGCGCCCGAGCCCCTCAAGAGCGTGCCGCCGACGGCGCAGGGCCGGCGGCTGCGGAAGCCGCGGGCGTCGTCCTGAAGGCCGCCCCGACGGGGCTCGCCGAGCGGCTGGTCACGGGATCGCGAGCGTGGCCTCGACCGGCAGATGATCGGAGCCCACGTCGGGGCCCACGCGGCGGGCGATCACTTTGACTTCCGGCGAGACGACGACATGGTCGATCGGGATCCGGGGCGCCCAGCCGCGGGCGTTCCAGGTGGCCTGCACGCCGTGGCCGACGGCCGAGTCGCGGAGACCTCGCAGCCTCACGAGCTGCCGGAAGCCATGCGACCAGGGCGTGGCGTTCAGGTCGCCCGCCACGATCACCGGCCTCGACTCGGCGGCCGCCACGTCGCCGATCGCCGCCAGCTGCGCGTCGCGACGGGCCGACCAGTCGGCCGCGATCGGCGCCGGCGGATGCGTGGCCACGAGCAGGCAGCCCCCCCGGCCCACCGGCAGGTCGACGATCACCGCGGGCGGCCCGTCGCCGAGCGGCTCGATCCGCTCGCGGGCCAGCGGCAGCCGGGAGAGCACGGCGATCCCGAACTGGTCGTCGCGCGGATGCATGACCTGATGCGGGTAGCGCGGCCCGAGCGTCGCGACCGCCTCGGCCCAGGCTTCGTCCACCTCCAGCAGCACGACCACGTCCGCGTCACACTGGGCCAGATACCCGAGCGTGCGGCCGGCGTCGTCGTTGTCGGCCAGGAGATTGAGCGAGACGAGGCGGAGGGTGCTCAGGCCGGCGGCATCCCCGGCGCCCGCGGGCATCCAATACGGCAGGAGCGTCCAGGCGTTGGCCGCCACGGCCCCCAGCAGGCACGTCGTCGCCAGCCGGCTGCGGCGCCAGGGGGCGACGGCGAACCAGACGAGCGCCGCCAGGAGCCAATACCAGCGGAAGTGGCTGGCGAGGTCGAGGAGCCAGTGCCAGCCCCCGGCGAAGCCCGCGGCGGTGCCGGCAGCCAGGCCGAAGGCGGGCAGGTCGAGCGCGACCCGCTTCGGGCGGCGGGGAGTGTCGGGGGAACCGGCGTTCATGCGGGGCAGCGTACGCCGTCGCGGCCGCGAGCCTCAACGCGGCGACGGCTCGAAATCGACCCGCCGCCTACAATCGACAAGCCGGCGGCAGAGCCTGGCCCGGGGTACGACGGGTTTCCCGTGCCAAGCGGGCGTCCGGCGAGATGGCACGGGAAACCCCGGCCCACTTCGCTCGACCACCAAAACCCTGATCAATCACACTTCCGCCATGAGCGCATCGTGAACGACCTCCCCCAGTCACAGGACCGCGCCCGAATCATCCGCTGGGTGGTCGCCGGCATCGTCGTGTGGGGCGTGTTCCACGCGATCGGCGCCTGGCGGTTCAACCACAACCCGCTCCGGGCGGTGGTGGTGCTCGCCTGCGTGGCTACCTTCATCGGCTTCTGGATGACCATGCTCGCCGTCCGGCAGCGGCGGCTCTCGAAATAGGAGGTGATGCGATGGCGATCGTCCTGCGATCGAGCCTCGACAACGGCCTCATGCCCCCGCCGGTGGTGCGGCCGGCGCCGCAGCGGCCCGAGAGCATGACCAGCCTGTCGATCGGCCAGTACCTGATCCGCCGGCTCTGCGATTATGGCCTGCGGCACGTGTTCGGCCTGCCGGGCGACTACGTGCTCACCTTGTACAGCATGCTCGAGCACTCGCCGCTCCAGCTCGTCAACTGCACCCGCGAGGACTGCGCGGGGTTCGCGGCCGACGCCTACGCCCGCGTCCACGGGATGGGGGCCGTGTGCGTCACCTACGGCGTCGGGGGCCTGAGCGTGGCCAACTCGATCGCCGGGGCCTACGCCGAGAAGAGCCCGGTGATCATGATCTCGGGCGCGCCGGGCCTGAGCGAGCGCGGCGGCGATCCGCTGCTCCACCACCGCGTCCGCGAGTGGCGGACGCAACTCGAGGTGTTCGACAAGCTCTGCGCGGCGAGCCTCGAGATCGTCGACCCGGCCACCGCCTTCCGCGACATCGACTACCTGCTCGACACCGCCCACCGGCTCAAGCGGCCGGTGTACCTGGAGCTGCCCCGGGACATGGTCGCGGTCGTGCCCGACCACATCCGGCCCTACGTCCAGCCGCCGCGGGCGAGCGACCCCGAGGCCCTGGCCGAGGCGGTCAAGGAGGCGGCGGCCCGGGTCGCGGCCGCGAAGCGGCCGGTGATCATCGCCGGCATCGAACTGCACCGCTACGGGCTCCAGGCCGACGCGGTGGCGCTCGCCGAGAAGGCGGGCATTCCGCTCGCCGCGACGATGCTCGCCAAGAGCGTGGTCAGCGAGGTTCATCCGCTCTACGTCGGGCTCTACGAGGGGGCGCTCGGCCGCCGCGAGGTGACCGAGTTCGTCGAGGAGAGCGACTGCCTGATCATTCTCGGCGCCCTGCTCACCGACATCGACCTCGGCATCTTCACCGCCAAGCTCGACGCCGCCACGAGCATCTACGCCGCCAGCGACGACCTCCGGATCAGCCACCACCACTACCACGACGTCCTGCTCGACGACTTCATCCGCGGGCTGGCCGTCGCCGTGCCCCGGGCCGCCTCCCGCCCCCTGCCGCCGGGCCCGGCCGCGGCGCTCGAGCCGTTCGTGCTCGCGCCCGAGGCCGCGATCACGACCACCCGGCTCGTCCGCCGGCTCGACGAGTCGCTCGACGACCGCACGATCGTGATCGCCGACGTGGGCGACGCGCTGTTCGCCTCGAGCGATCTCGTGATCCGCGGCCAGACCGAATACATCGCCCCGGCCTACTACACCTCGATGGGCTTCGCGGTGCCGGCGGCGCTCGGGGCCAAGACGGCGCGGCCCGATCTGAAGGTGATCGCCCTGGTGGGCGACGGCGCCTTCCAGATGACGGGGATGGAGCTTTCGACGATCGTCCGCCGCGGCCTGGCCGTGACGGTGATCGTGCTCGACAACCAGGGCTACGGCACCGAGCGGCTCCTCCACGAGGGCTCGTTCAACGACATCAATCCCTGGCAGTATCAGCGGCTGCCGGAACTGCTCGGCGGCGGCACCGGCTGGGACGTGCGGACGGAAGGGGAGTTCGACGAGGCGCTCACGACCGCGCTCGCCGACGAGCAGGCGATGAACATCATCCGCGTTCACATCGGCCTCGATGACCGCAGCGAGACGCTCGACCGCATCGCCGCCGGCCTCGCCCGCCGGCTCCGCCGCTGATCACGGCTGGAGCTTCGGCACGCCGATCGTGCCGCCGAAGGCGGCGATCAGGTCGGCCAGCGAGCCCCTGAAGGCCGCCTCCAGGCTGGCCTCGACCGTCATGCCCTCCTTGATCCCGCGAACGAACTCGGCGAACTTCCTCCGGTCGCGGAGGACGAGAAACTTCACGAGCTGCGACGAGATCCCGTACTGGATCGGCTGGATGTTGGGGGCCGTGAGGAAGTCGGGGCCGAGCGATCCGGTCTGCTGCATGAAAGCCCGGGCCTGGGCCTCCTTGGCCGGCACCTGTCGCGACCGGGGCACGACCTGCGTGCCCACCCACTCGGCGAGACCCTCGTTGAGCCAGTTGGGAATCCGCTCGGGCGACAGCCACCGGTGGTTGAACCCGTGGCTCGTCTCGTGCACGAGCATGTGGGCGAAGGCGTCGGCGTCGTCGCCCCGATGGCAGGCCATGATCACGCGGCCATCCGACGACTGGTGGCACAGCCCGTGCACACCCCGCGGGATCTCGGCCCGCATGAACCGCGCCTCGAAGGCGTGGAAGTCGCCCTCGTCGCGAAACGCCACGACCAGGCACTTGCCCTTCCAGACCGGCTCGCCCCGCGGGATCCCGTACAGGTCGCAGAGCAGGTCGTGCATCGAGTCGAGGCTGGCGACGTAGGGGGCGATTTCCGCGGCCGGAATGTCGGTCACGACGATGAACTCGTGGGTCTCGGCGACCGCCAACCGTGGAAAGGCCTGGCGAACCTCGTCCACGAACGCCTTCAGCCGGCCGACCTCGGCGGCGTGCTCGGCGGCGGTCAGCGCGGGCCAGGGCGTCACGCCGGCGGCCTGCATGCGGCCGTGCGAGGCGGCCACCTCCGCCTCCCGCCGTTCGCGTGCGACCCGCCCACGCATCCCGGCGGCGCCGCCCCCCGTGGCCTCGGCTTCGTAGACGGTCTCGCGGTCGGCGACGATCTTCGTGATCCCCTTGAGGCTCAGGCTCGTCGGCCGCGACTGGCCCTCCTCGACGATCCGGACCGACTCGGTCTTGCCGTTGCGTTCGACGACCCGCTCGAGGGTCGGGCGGACGAACCGCCGGCCCGTGCCCAGTTCGACCACGTCGAGGGCCTTGCCGACGTGCGGAGCGAGCGCCTCGGCCACCCCGTCGGCCCGCGCGGCCGGCAGCATCAAGAGGAGCCCCGTGAGCCAACCGGCCACGACCCAACGTCGCCCGCTCATGCATCGCCCGTTCATGCGTCGCTCCCCACGAGCGCCCGTCGCCGCAGCTGGGTGCTCGACACGTCGAGGCGAAACTCCCGCTGGGAGACGAAGTAGGCCGCGTCCCGCAGCGGCTTCGGCACGTCGATCGCGGCCGCCTCCTCGAACACGCCGTCCCGCGCCCGGCCGAACACGATCAGCCCGCCCGACTTGGCGGCGATCGCCTTCACGGCCCGCGTGGCCGCGGCCTTGGAGCCGCCGTAATACCGCGGGTCGGGCAGCCGCGCGAACGTGTCGGCCCCCATCACGAACGTGCTCCGGGGAAACAGGGCCAGCTTCTCCACGAACGTGGCGGCCCGCGTGAACCAGAGCGGCCGGTCGGCGAACTGCGCGGCCCGGTCCCGCATCTCGACGTAGTCGAGCGTGGGCTTGTCGACGTTGGCGATCGACAGCTCGTAGGCCAAGGGCCGCTCGGCGATCTCCTCGGCGATCCGGGCCATCAGCAGGTGCCCCTCGTGGAGCGGGTCGAACGAGCCGGGGAAGACGAGCCCGCCCGGCGCGGCGACGGCCGACTCCGGATCGAGCGAGCCGCCCGCCGCCACGAGCGTCCGCGCGCCCGCGAACAGTTCCCGCCACGACTCGGGGGGCTCGACGACGTCTCGCCGGATCACCTCGCCGGCCCGCAGCGGCGGCTCGGCGACGACGGCCGCGGCACCGCAGGCGGCCGCGATCTCCCCGAGGAGCAGCCCCGCGGCCACCCGTTCCTCGTCGCCCCGCGACCGCGCTTCCTTCTCGAGCACGAGTTCCGCCACCCGCGTCGCGACGCGAGTCTGCACCGCCGCGATCGCCCGGTGCTCGCCCCGCCGCGGCCGCGTGGTTCGCAGGCCCGCGGTCACGGCCGCTCCCACCGCCCGGCGCCGGGCCTCGGCGGGCTCGACGCCCGCGGCCTCCTGCAGCCGCACGGCCCGCTCCCACGCGGCGACGGCCAGGCGGCGGGCCGTGCGCGGCGAGCAGTACGACTCCTGGGATCCGCCGAGCAGGCCGTCGACCGCCGCCCGGGCATAGGGAACGACGCCCTCGAGCACCACCTGGCTCGCGCCGGGCGTGGCGACGAGCTGGCTGATCGCCTCGGCCCCGCCGCCGCTCGACACGATCGCGAGCCCGGCTCGGGCGTCGGCGAGGGCCGCGATGAGCCGCTCGGTTTCGGGGGCTGGCGAATGGATCATGCGTTCCACCGGCACCACGGCCGACCGCGGCCTGAAGTCGCAGCCTGAAGTATAGCCCGCGCGGCTTGCCGCCCACCTGACGCGGCGTCACACTGGTCGCCGCCGGGGCAGGCCACTCGAGGCCCAGCGGCGGCCGGCGGGTGACCCCGAGGAGCAAGCAACCGATGCGGGCGGCCATCATCGGCATCGGCGCGATCGCCAGGCTGCATGCCAAGGCCCTGGCCGACATTCCCGGCGTCACGCTCGTCGCGGCCACCTGCCGCACCGAGGAGAAGGGCCGGGCCTTCGCCGGCGAGTTCGGCTGCGCATGGCACGCCGACACCGCGACCATGCTCCGTCGCGAGAAGCCCGACTTTGTCACCGTCGCCACGCCCTCGGGCGCCCATCTCGACGCGGCCCTGGCCGCGATCCGCCGGGGCGTGCCGGTGATCTGCGAGAAGCCGCTCGAGATCACCCTCAAGCGGATCGACCGGATGATCGCCGCGGCCGACCGCCGGGGCGTGCCGCTGGGGGCGATCTTTCCGCAGCGGTTCAACCCCGTGGTCGCCGCGGTGCAGGCGGCGGCCGCAGCGGGGCGGTTCGGCCAGTTGGCGATCGCCGCGAGCCATGTCCCGTGGTGGCGTGACGACGCCTACTACGGTCCCGGCCGCTGGCAGGGCACGAAGGCCCTCGACGGCGGCGGGGCGCTGATGAACCAGTCGATCCACGGCGTCGATGCGCTCCAGTGGATCGCCGGCGCGACCATGCCCGGTCTCCCGCCGGGCGAGAACCCGGTCGAGAGCGTCGTCGCCCTCACGGCCGTACGGGCCCACGACCCCGAGCGGCTCGAGGTCGAAGACACCTGCGTCGCGATCCTGCGGCTCAAGAATGGGGCCCTCGGCCAAGTGCTGGCCGCCACGAGCCTGTTTCCCGGCAGCCTGCGACGGCTGCTGATCGGGGGCCGCGACGGCACGGCCGAGATCCTCGAGGAGCAGCTCGTCAGCTGGCGATTCCGGACCGAGGCTGCCGACGACGCGGCCACCCGCGAGCGGCTCGGCAACGCGAGCCATACCTCGGGCGGCGCCGCCGATCCGATGGCGATCAACTATTCGTGCCACACCCGCAACTTCGAGCAGTTCCTCGCGGCCGTGCGGGAGGGACGCAGACCGCCCCTCGACGGCCTCGAGGGACGCAAGGCGGTGGCGATCGTCGAAGCCTGCTACAAGAGCGCGGGCACCGGCCGGCCCGCGCGGGTCGCGGATCCCCCTGGGCTGCCGAAGCGTTGAGATGAACTCCCCCTTCCGCTACGCGATCTGCAACGAGACCTTCCTCGACTGGCCGCTGGCCAAGGCCTGCGATGCGGCCGCGGCGTGCGGCTACGGCGGGATCGAGCTCGCCCCGTTCACGCTCGCCCCGCTCGCGACCGACCTCTCCGCGGCCCAGCGGGGCGAGATGCGCCGCACGATCGCCCGGGCCGGGCTCGACTGCGTGGGGCTCCACTGGCTCCTGGCCAAGACCGAGGGCTTCCACGTGGCGCATCCGGAAGCCGCCGTCCGCGACCGCACGGTCGAATACCTCGTCGAACTGGTCCGGCTCTGCCACGATCTCGGCGGCCGGATCCTCGTCTTCGGCTCGCCCAGGCAGCGCAGCCTCCTGCCCGGGGTGTCGCCCGCCGAGGCGCTCGGCCACATCCGCGAGGTGTTCACGCGGCTGGTGCCGGTGCTGGAGACGACCGACACGGTCGTGGCCCTCGAGCCGCTCGCACCGGCCGAGACCGACGTGCTCACCACGGCGGCCGACACCTGCAAGCTCATCCAGGCGATCGGCTCGCCGCACGTGCGGCTGCACCTCGACGTCAAGGCGATGGCCTCCGAGCCGACGCCGATCCCGGACATCATCCGGGCGAGCGCCCCCTGGCTCGAACATTTCCACGCCAACGACGAGAACCTCCAGGGGCCGGGCTTCGGCCTCGTCGACTTCCTCCCGATCTTCCGGGCGCTCGAGGAGATCAGCTACTCCGGCTGGGTGAGCGTGGAGGTCTTCGACTACGCTCCGGGCCCCGAGCGGCTGGCCCGCGAGAGCATCGAGTACATGCGGCGGGTCGAGGCGGAACTCGGCTGACGGCATCCCGCCGCCACACGAAAGGATACGACATGGCCGACACGGCAGGCTCACGCGGCGCGGCGGATACGGGGGACACGACGTCCGGGCCGTGGTATGCCGACCTCACCCCCTACCACTGGTTCGTGTTCACCGTGGCCTCGCTGGCCTGGCTGTTCGACTGCCTCGACCAGCAGCTCTTCATCCTGGCCCGCAATAACGCGCTCACGAGCCTGCTGACGACGAATGACAAGGTTCCGCCCCCCGAGGTCGTCAAGCTCTACGGCGGGTACGCCACGAGCATCTTCGTCGCCGGGTGGGCTCTCGGCGGCCTGATCTTTGGTTCGCTCGGTGATCGGTTCGGTCGGGCGAAAATGCTCACGCTGACGGTGCTCATCTACTCCGTCTGCACGGGACTGTCGGCCTTCTCCACCGGCTGGGGCGACTTCGCCGCCTACCGGTTTCTCACCGGCCTCGGCGTGGGTGGCGTGTTCGGGCTGGCCGTGGCGCTAGTGGCCGACACCCTGCCCGACCGCTCCCGGGCCGGTGCGCTCGGCTTGCTGCAGGCCCTCTCGGCGGTCGGCAACGTGATCGCAGGAGTGACGATCATGGGGCTGGGAAGGCTCGAGCAGACGAAAGTGATCGAGGCCGGGTCGGGTTGGAAGTATGCCTTCCTGGTGGGCGCCATCCCCGCCTTCCTTTGCGTCTTCATCCAGGTGCGGCTCAAGGAACCGGAGAAGTGGGTTCGCGCCCGCGAGGCCGGCAAGGTCGCCGGCGTGAAGTTCGGCTCCTACGCGTCGCTCCTCGGCGACCCCCGCTGGCGCGGGCGGGCCATCGGCGGCATGATCCTCTGCGTGGCGGGCGTGATCGGGCTCTGGGGCATCGGCTTCTTCAGCCCGGAACTGGTCGGCGACGTGATGCAGCGGTCGCTCGCGGCCGAGGGCGTGCCCGCCGACGAGATCGCCGGTCGGAAGCAGTACTGGATCGGGATCAACTCGATCGTGCAGAACATCGGCGCCTTCATCGGGATGCTGCTCTTCACGCGGCTGGCCCAGGGCCTCGGCCGCAAGCGGGCCTTCGCGATCGGTTACCTGGCGGCCTTCGTGGTCACGGTCGCTTACTTTCAGTATTTCAACGGCCGGGGCGACATCTGGATGAGCGCCGTGATGGGAGGCTGCCAACTGGCGTTGTTCGCCGGCTTCGCCATCTATCTGCCCGAGCTTTTCCCCACCAGCCTGCGGAGCACCGGCACGAGCTTCTGCTACAACGTCGGACGGTTCCTGGCGGCCAGCGGTCCGTTCACGCTGGGCACGCTGCAGGCCGCTTTGATACCGTCGGGCGCCGACCCGGACGCCAAACTGGCCGCCTTCCGCAACGCCTGTTCCTATATGAGCGCGATCTTCCTGCTGGGGTTGGTGGTGCTCGCGTTTCTGCCCGAGACCAAGGGGCGACCGCTGCCGGAAGACTGAGCGGATTTTGGCGGCAATAGCACCTCGCCTGTCGCCCCGGGCTGCCCGCTCGAAACGGTGATCGGTCTCGACTCCGCATCCGGAATGGCGCACCGCCACCCGTGGTCCATTACACTCGTGGCGTGTCGGACATCACCCCCGGAGAGGATCACGAGCATGCGGTGGCAGGGCAGACGGCAGAGCAAGAACGTCGAGGATCGGCGGAGCCTCGGCAGGGATGTGGCGGTGGGGGGCGGGCTGCTGACGCTCCTGATCATGGGTGCCGCCCTGTTCTTTCCCGACCTGGTGCCGGTGCTCAAGCTCTTCGAGGCGCCCCCGGGTGCCCGGCAGGCGGGCCCGGCCAAGCCCATCAACGACGAGATGGGGGCCTTCCTCCGCACCGTCGTGGCCGACAACGAAGACACCTGGGCCAAGCTGTTTCCCCAGGCCTTCAACAAGCGATTCGCGCCGGCCAAGCTCGTGATGTTCACGGGCCGCGTGCAGAGCGGCTGCGGCATCGCCGACGCCGGCGCCGGGCCGTTCTATTGCCCGCTCGACAAGACGGTCTACATCGACCCGACCTTCTACGAGGAGCTCAAGCGGCGGTTCGGCGCGCCCGGTGACTTCGCCCAGGCCTACGTGATCGCCCACGAGTTCGGCCACCACATCCAAAACCAGCTCGGCATCAGCCAGCAGGTCCAGTCGCTCCAGGGCCGGGTGCCGCAGGTGGAATACAACAAGCAGTCCGTGCGGCTGGAGCTCCAGGCCGACTTCCTCGCCGGAGTCTGGGCCCACCACATGGCCAAGTACGAGGGCATCCTCGACGAGGACGACATCCGCGAGGCCGTCAACGCGGCCGCGGCGATCGGCGACGACCGGATCCAGAAGCAGACCCAGGGCTACGTGCAGCCCGAGAAGTTCACCCACGGCGACAGCGAGCAGCGGGTGCGGTGGTTCATGTACGGGCTCAAGACCGGCGACCCGACGCTGCTGCAGCGAGCCTTCGAAGTCGACGATCCATAGCGCCCGCGGGGCCATCCATGGCCCCCGCGGGCTGGCGGCACTCCGGCCTTCGGCCGCTGCCGCCGGCCGCACCTCCGGGCGGCCGTGTTCGTGCGCGGCGTGGCGCGCGACGGCCGTTCAGACGACTTCAGGCCTTGCTGCCTTTCCTGTTGGACGGCTCGGGGTTGCCCGTGCCCTCGAGCGAGCTGTGGAAGCGAGCGCAGGCAGGATGCCGAAGCGAGCGGACACGCAGTGACCGGAGGCCTGGAGGGCCAAAGGGAACGTCCAGCGAGAGGGCATGGGCAACCCCGAGCCTGCGGCACCCAAGACGTCCGGCGAGATGGCACCGGCAGCCCCGAGCCTGCGGCACCCAAGACGTCCAGCGCGAGGGCATGGGCAACCCCGAGCCTGCGAAAGCGTAGACTGCCCGCATGCACATTCTGCTCACCGGTGCGACGGGTTATGTCGGCGGCGTGCTCCTGACCGAGCTCGAGCGCGAGGGGCATCGCGTCCGTTGCCTCGCGCGGCGGCCCGGCAAGCTCGCCGGCAAGACCGCCCCGGACACGGAGATCATGGCGGGCGACGCCTCCGACCCGGATGATCTCGCCCGGGCCTGTGCCGGCATCAACACGGCCTACTGGCTCGTCCACTCCATGGAGAGCGGCGTCGACTTCGAGCGGGCCGACCGGCTGGCCGCCGAACGGTTCGCCGTGGCGGCCAAGGCGGCCGGCGTGAGGCGGCTCATCTACCTCGGCGGCCTCGGCGCCGAAGACGACCAGCTCTCGGCCCACCTCCGCAGCCGCCACGAGGTGGGGGCGATCCTCCGGGCCAGCGGCCTCGACGTGGTCGAGTTTCGGGCCTCGATCATCGTCGGGGCCGGCAGTTTCTCCTTCGATCTCGTGCGCACGCTCGTCGAGCGGCTGCCCGTGATGATCTGCCCGGCGTGGCTGGCCACGCCCACGCAGCCGATCGCGATCACCGACGTCGTGGCCTATCTGGCCGCGGCGGTGAGCCTCCCCCCTGGGCCGCCGCGGATCTTCGAGATCGGCGGCCCGGACAAAGTCTCCTACGGCGCTATCATGCAGGAGTATGCCCGGCAGCGAGGCCTGAGCCGGCTGATGATCCCGGTGCCGGTCCTCACGCCGCGGCTCTCGAGCCTGTGGCTCAAACTGGTGACGCCGCGGTATTCGAAGGTGGGCAGGAAGTTGATCGACGGCCTCAAGAACCCCACGGTGGTGACCAGCGACGCGGCCCTGCGGGAGTTTGCCATCCGGCCCCGGAATCTGGCGACGGCCGTCGGCGAGGCGACCGAGCAGGAAGACGCCGCGTTCGCCGGCAAGCGGTGGGCCGACCTCGCCGACGCCGAAGAGCTGCCCCGCCGCTATGGCGGCGCTCACCAGGGGACGCGGCTCGTGGATCACCGCCACCAGGTGATCTCGGTCTCGCCCGAGCGGGCCTTCGCGGCGATCGAGCGAATCGGCGGAACGAACGGCTGGTATGCCGCCAACTGGCTGTGGACGCTCCGCGGCTGGCTCGACCAGTTGATCGGCGGGCCGGGCATGGCCCGCGGGCGCCGCGACCCCGACCGGCTCCGCACCGGCGACACCCTCGACTGCTGGCGGGTCGAGATCTGCGAGCCACCTCGGCGGCTGCGGCTCGCGGCCGAGATGAAGCTGCCCGGCCGGGGCTGGCTCGAGTTCGAGGTGGTGCCCCGCGACGGCGACGTGACGATCCACCAGACGGCCGTGTTCGATCCCCGCGGCCTGGGCGGCCTGGCCTATTGGTACGCGATCTGGCCGCTCCACGAGCTGGTGTTCCGCCGGATGCTCGCCGGCATCGCCCGCCATGCGGTGCGGAAGCTCTGACGTCAGCCGGATGCCTTGCCCTCGTCGGCCGGGATGCCGGCCGACACGTGCGTGGACACCCCGTGCGGCTCGAGTTGGAAGATCTGCACCACGGTGCCGCTGGTGAAGGCGTGGACGATCGCGCCGGTCGCCGGCTCCACGACCACGGCCGCCTCCCGCACCTTGCGGCCCGTCAGCCGCTGGATCTCGCGGCGCAGCTCGTCGCACGAGACGGCGAACAGGGCCCGATGATACTGCTCCACCTTCGCCGCCCCGGTCTCGGTGCGGGCCAGGATCTTCTCGGCCGGCGTCAGCGCCTCGTGCAGGGTCAGCACGACCGTGTCGTCACTGGCGACCACGGTGACCGCCTTGGGCGAATGCCCGATTCGCTCCGACTGCATGGTGAGGGCGATCTGCGCGAGTTCCTTGGAGAGGTTCGCCGGGGACATGGTCTCGCTCACGGTTGGGATTCCTGCTGGGTGACACCGAACGGCCGAGCAGACTGCCCGCTCGGCCCTGATCATACGCGCCGACCCCCCCACGCGGCCTCATTCGCCCATCCGCTGCTGCAGCCGCCGAAAGCGTTGCGGCGAGATGCCTGTCAGTTCGCCGAACGAGCGCGTGAAATGGCTCTGCGAAGAGAACCCGAGGTCGATCGCGATCCGAGCCAGCGGCAGCGAGCCTTCCTGCAACATGCCGCAGGACCGACCGATCCGCCGCCGATTGAGGAATCGCTGCAGGCTCAAGCCGGTCGAGTGCCGAAACTTCCTGGCGAAGTGCCCCGGCGAGAGCTGGAACTCGTGGGCCAGCAGCTCGAGGGAAACCTGACCGGCGAGCGCCGCGTCGATCCGGCCGAGAATCAGAATCATCAGGCCGGGCGTGAAGATGCTCGCGTCGCTGGGCCACCTGGGGACCGTGCCGCCGAGCATGGAGCAGAGCCGCGCGAGGATGTGCCGGGCCGCGATGTCGTCGCCGGTCTTCTCCGACACCTGGTGCCCCTCGCGGTGGGCCGACAGCCGCAGGAGCGCCGCCTCGATCAGGCCATCCCGAAAGACCGGTATGTCGTTGAACGCGGTGGCCGGCCGCTCCCCGTCCCCGGAACCGCGCCGTGGGATCTGCTCGGCCGGGATGGTGAAATCGTAGGCCGCGTAGCCGTTCGCGGCCGTGATCGACGTCACATGCTCATCCCGGTCGCATGGAAACCAGCCGATGACGCCGACCTCGGCGTGAAACAAGGTCTCCAACCCCTTCGTTTCGCAGCGGATGTCCGCATCACCGGCCGTCGTCAGCAGGAGGTGGTGCGTGACGCGTCGCTGACGGATGCGTTCGAACATCCGCGGGGGCCGAATCACGAGCGGATGAGCCAACCACGCATGATGCGGGTAGGGCGCTGCGATGTGCGTCAACGACCTGCTCCTGTGGCGAGGCTTTGCCCGTGCTGATCCCAGGTCGCGATGCCATGCCGCTGTGCAGCATAGGCGCACCGGAAGGTCGCTACCACCACGCGGCGAGTCCTGCGCACGTCTCATGACAAACGCCCGCCCGTGCCGCGCACGCATGATGAAAGACCCGGATCATGGGCCACGGTACTGTGCCGCTCGTGCTGGGGCGGGATGCTCCGGTCGATTCCCACGCAAGGAGGCTCTCATGACCGATCAGGAACGGCACACGCCCGCGGTGCTCGCGATTCTCACGCTCGCCGACATCAAGGCCGCGGCGGACCGATTCGACCGCGGCATGGTCAACGTGTTCGAAGCGATCGATGCGATCGCCGAGGCGATCACCGCGTATCGACTGGCGATGCGGCCCGGCCGCGAGGCCGCCTAGGCTGCACGCGGACGGCGCGAGGCCGTCGGATCACCGTCGTCGCCGGAGGTCGAGCGTGCAGGCATAGTCGGGGCTGCGCTCCTCCGGCGGCGGGTCGAACGGGCCGGGCGTGTGGCCCGAGGCGAAGAACCGCGCCACGCGGCGGCTCTCGGCCTCGAGCGCGTTCACCGGCCGCGTCTCGAACGACCGGCCGCCGGGGTGCACCACGTGCCAGGTGCACCCGCCCAGGCTGCGACCGCTCCAGAGGTCCACCACGTCGAACACCAGGGGCGAGTGGACGGGAATCGTGGGATGGAGGCAGTCGGGCGGTTGCCAGGCCCGAAACCGGACCCCGGCCACGAACTCCCCCGGCGTGCCGGTGGCGACGAGCGGCACCCGCCGGCCGTTGCAGGCGATCGCGTGGCGACCCGGCACGAGTCCCGTCGCCTTCACCTGCACCCGCTCCAGCGAGCTGTCGACCAGCCGGGCCGTGGCCCCGCCGACGGGCTGCTCCCCGAGCACATGCCAGGGCTCGAGCGCCGTGCGAAGCTCGAGTCGCACGCCGTCGTGGACCACCTCGCCGAGCTTCGGAAACCGGAACTCGGCGAAGCTCTCGAACCACTCCCGCTCGAAGCCGAACCCGGCCCGCCGCAGGTCGTCCACCACCAACCCGAAATCCTGCATCAGGAAGTGGGGCAGCAGGAAGCGATCGTGGAGCGCCGTGCCCCAGCGGACGAGGCCCGGCAGCGCGGGCTCCCGCCACAGCCAGGCCACCAGGGCCCGCACCACGAGCTGCGCGACGAGCCCCATCCGCACGTGCGGGGCCATCTCGAAACCGCGGAGCTCGAGGAGGCCGCGGCGGCCGCCCGCCGAGTCGGGCGACCAGAGCTTGTCGATGCAGAACTCGGCCCGGTGCGTGTTGCCGGTGAGGTCGGTGAGGATGTTGCGAAACACGCGGTCGGTGAGCCAGGGAAGCACGCAGACATCGGCCGCGTTGCCGGCGGCGGATCCCGGTGCTCCCGCTTGTCCCGGCTCCCGCGGCGGCGGGTCGGCGGCGGCCGCCAGCTGCTCCAGCGCGATCTCCAGCTCGTAGAGGCTCTCGTGGCGGGCCTCGTCGATCCGCGGGGCCTGGCTCGTCGGCCCGATGAACCGGCCGGCGAACAGGTAGGAGAGCGACGGATGATTGTTGAAGTAGGAAACCATTCCACCCAGGAGCCGGGGCCGCCTCAGAAACGGGCTGTCGGCGGGCGTGCGGCCTCCGAGCACCACGTGATCCCCGCCGCCGGTTCCCGTGTGGAGCCCGTCGAGCTCGAACTTCTCGGCGCACAGTCGGCTGGTCCGGGCCTCTTCGGCGAGCGTCTCGCGGAGCCGCACGAGCTCCCGCCACGAGCCGGCCGGCGGCACGTTGACCTCGATCACGCCGGGGTCGGGCGTGACGTGCAGCCGGACGAGGCCGGGATCGTGCGGCGCCGGATAGCCTTCGAGCACCAGGGGCGTGTCCCGCTCGCCGGCGACCTGCTCGATGGCCGCCACCAACTCCAGCCAGTCGGCCGCGGAGCCCGGAGCCTGCGGGTCGCGGGCCTCGACGGGAAGCGGATCGAGCGGCGGCAGGAAGACGTGCAGCCGGCCGTCTCGCGCCTCGACCACCGCCGCGGTACGCACGATCCCCGTGTCGGTCGCCAGTTGCTCCGCGGTCGGCCAGGGCAGGCTCGCCATCGGCAACCGCAGGCCGGCCGGCGAGTCGCCGGCGATCAGCGGCACCCGGCCGCGCGGCAGCGGCCAATCGCTGGACCGCCAGCCCCGCTCGCTCCTCAGGATCGGCAGCACGAAGGCCACCGGTGTCTCCGTGTCGATCGCCGCCCGGTCGAGCGGGCTCGACGGGGCCACCTCGTGCGCCGGGATCACGAACTCCGGATCGAGGCCCAGCCGCCGGGCGAGACTCCGGGCGAAGTCTCCGGCCGCGGCTGCCTGCTCGGTCCGCTCGACCAGCCCGGCCCCGGTGACTGCCGGCCCATCACCTCCCTCGCGCCGGCCGGCGACCGGCGGATCGTCGGCCAGGAGCGCGCGCCGGCTCCAGAGCGGCCGGCCGTCGCTCCGCCACACGAGGTCGAGCGTCCAGCGCGGCAGCGGCTCGCCGGGGTACCACTTTCCCTGGCCTTCCAGGAGCAGGCCGCCGGGAGCCAGCCGGTCGAGCAGCCGGCGGGCGAGCACGCCGGCCCGCCGCCGCTTGTCGGCACCGAGGGCCGTCGTGTTCCATTCCGCCGCGTCGCCGTCGTCGAGCGACACGAAGGTCGGCTCGCCGCCCATGGTCAGCCGCACGTCGCCGGCGGCGAGCGTCGCGTCCACCTCGTCGCCGACCGCCAGGATTCGCTCCCACTGCGGCTCCGTGAAGGGCCTGGTCGTTCGCGGACTTTCCGCCAGCCGGGTGAGCCGCATCTCGAAGGCGAACTCGGTCCGACAGGGATCGACCGCCCCGGTCACCGGCGCGGCGCTGGCCGGGTCGGGCGTGGCCGCCAGCGGGATGTGACCCTCGGCGGCCAGCAGGCCGCTCGTGGGATCGAAGCCCACCCAGCCGGCGCCGGGCAGGTAGACCTCGGCCCAGGCGTGCAGGTCGGTGAAGTCGGCGGCCGGTCCGGCCGGTCCGTCGAGCGGCCGTTGATCCGGCACGAGCTGCACGAGATACCCCGAGCAGAACCGGGCGGCCAGGCCCAGCCGCCGCGCGAGCGACACGAACAGCCAGGCCGAATCCCGGCAGCTGCCCGTACCCAGGGCGAGCGTCTCCTCCGGCGACTGCACGCCCGGCTCCATCCGGATCACGTAGGCCACGCGATCGTGGACGGCCTGATTGAGGGCGACGAGCAGGTCGATCGACCGCCCGCCGGCCGCGGCCGCGCCGTCCCGGCCAAACTCGGCGAGAAAGGCCTCGACTCCCGGGCCACCGGTCGCCGCGGGCGTGCTGAGGGAGGGGGCCAGTTCGGCCGCCAGCAGCGGATCGTAGGCGAACGGAAACCGCTCCGCCTCGGGCTCGAGGAAGAAGTCGAAGGCGTTGATCGCCACCAGTTCGGCGACCAGATCGACCTCCAGCACGAGCCGCCGCGTGGGCTCGGGAAACACGATTCGCGCGACGTGGTTGCCCTGCGGATCCTGCTGCCAGTTGAGGAAGTGGCCGGCCGGTTCGACGCCGAGCGAGTAGCCGGTCACCCGCGTGCGGCAGTGGGGCGCCGGCCGGAGCCGGACCGCGTGCGGGGCCAGCCGCACCTCCCGGTCGAAGCGGTATTCGGTGCGATGGTGGAGGGCGATCCGGATGGCCATCTCACGCCGTCGCCTCCACCGGGTGCCCCAGGGGCCGGATCGCGAAGAAGGTCTCGTGAATCGCGTCGCCGGCCCGGTTGAGCCGCTGCTGGAAGCCGTCGAGGAAGCCGTGCAGGCCGCCGGCCCCGGCGAGCACCTCGTCGATCGCCCCGTAGTCGAGCGTGGCCCGCAGCCGGCCGAGCCGCTGCTCGGCGGGATTCGTGTACGAGCCCTTGGATCCCCCGGTGATCGCCAGCAGCGACTCCTCGGCCTTGATCAGGCAGAAGTGCATCGCCCGCGGAAAGAACCGGTCGAAGATCAGGAACTCGGCCACGTGCCGCCGCGAGACGGCCCCGTATTGCTTGCGATACATCTCCAGGGCGCTGGCGCTCTCGAGCACGGCCGACCACCGCACCGCGTCGCCCCCCGGCGGCTCCGAGGCGGTCTTCGGCGCCGCCGCGCCGACCCCGGCCCGCATCCCCGGGCTCGCGGCCGTGGCTTCCATCCCGGTCGTCGGGCTGGCGGCCGGCTGCAGGAAGAAGGTCTCCACGTCGAGCACGCGGCTGGTCTTGTCGGCCCGCTCCGCGAGGCGGCCGAGGCGGCCGAAGTGCCAGGCCTCGCCGTGCGACATCGTGGCGTCGGCCACGCCGGTGATCAGTTGGCTGGCCCGCTTCACCTCCTCGAGAAACTCGCGCGGGTGCGGCCACCCGCCATACCGCCGGGCCGCCGACTGGACCTCGAGATGGGCCTTGTTGATCTCCTCCCACATCGCGGAGCTGATCATGTCGCGGACCGTGCGGGCATTCTCCCGGGCGGCGCTCAGGCAGCTGGCGATCGAGTTGGGATTGGCCGGGTCGAAGGCCAGAAACGAGATCACGTTGGCCTGGTCGGCCTGGCCGTGCCGGAGCCGGAAGTCGGCCTGGTCGCCGAACGTGCAGACCAGGGCGTTCCAGAGCCGCGCCTGGCTGATCGTTCCCTCGAGCGCCAGATCCAGCGCCGTCTCGACCGCGCGGGCCACGTTCTCGGCCCGCTCGATCTGGCGGTTCATCCAATAGACGCTGTCGGCCACCCGCGAGAGCATGGCTGGTCACCTTCCCGTGTGGACGACCCAGGTGTCCTTGCTGCCGCCCCCCTGCGAGGAGTTGACGACGAGCGAGCCCTTGACGAGCGCCACCCGGGTCAGGCCGCCGGGCAGGACGTAGATCTCCTCGCCGTAGAGGATGAAGGGCCGCAGGTCGACGTGCCGGCCTTCGAGCGCGTCGCCCACCACCGTGGGCACCCGCGAGAGCGCGAGCATCGGCTGGGCGATGTAGTTGCGGGGGTTGGCCCGGATCCGGTCGCGGCACTCGTCGAGCTGTTCCCGCGAGGCCCGCGGCCCGAGCACGATCCCGTAGCCGCCCGACTCGTTGGCCGGCTTGACGACGAGGTTCGCGAGGTTGGCGAGCACGTGGTCGCACTGCGCGGGCTCGCCGCAGACGAAGGTCGGCACGTTGGGGATGATCGCGTCCTCCCCGAGGTAGTAGCGGATGATCGCCGGCACGTAGGCGTAGACCGCCTTGTCGTCGGCGATACCGGTGCCCGGCGCGTTGACGAGCGCCACGTTGCCGGCCCGGTAGGCGGCCATCAGCCCCGGCACGCCCACCAGCGAGTCGGACCGGAAGGCGAGCGGATCGAGGAAGTCGTCGTCGATCCGCCGGTAGATCACGTCCACCCGCTCCAGCCCGCGGGTGGTCCGCATGAAGACCACGTCGCCCTGAACGACGAGGTCGGAGCCCTGGACGAGCTCCACCCCCATCTGCCGGGCCAGGAAGCTGTGCTCGAAGTAGGCGGAGTTGTAGATCCCCGGCGTGAGCACGACGACCGTCGGGTCGCGGGCCTGCCGCGGGGCCACGTACTGCAGCATCGCCAGCAGCTTCTCGGGGTAGTCCTCGACCGGGCTGATCCGCTGCCCCTCGAAGAGCTGCGGAAACGTCCGCTTCATCACCTCGCGGTTCTCGAGCACGTACGACACGCCCGACGGCGTACGGAGGTTGTCCTCGAGCACGTACATCACCCCGTCGCCGCCGCGCACGAGATCGGTGCCGGTGATGTGGCACCAGATGCCGCGGGGCGGGGCCAGCCCGGCGCACGGCCCGCGGAAGCACTTCCCCGAATCGACCAGCCACTCCGGCACGACCTTGTCGGCCACGATCTGCCGCTTGTTGTAGACGTCGTCGATGAACAGGTTCAGCGCGCGGATGCGCTGGGCCAGCCCCCGCTCGATCACGCTCCACTCGCCCGTGTCGATCACGCGGGGCACGATGTCGAAGGGCCAGATCTTTTCCGTGCCGGCCTCGTGGCCGTAGACGTTGAAGGTGATGCCCATCGTGAGCAACGCCTTGTCGGCCGCCCGCTGCCGCTCGGCGAGCTCACCGTTGGTGAAGCCCGCCAGCCGCCGGGCCAGCAGTTCGGCGCCGGGCCGCGGCTCGAGCCGGTCGTCGAACAGCTCGTCGTGAAAGCCTTCGGTCTGATAGGCCTCGAGGTCCATGGCGGGTCGCTTTCGCCCTGCCGGACGGCAGGAATGGGGAGAGGATTGCGGCCACCGTCCGCCTCCGGCGGCCGCGAGGAGCACAGGATACCCCACCGCCCCCGGTCCCGGAATGCCCTGGGGATTCCCGGCCGGCGACACACGACCGGCGGCGGCGGCCCCGCGACTCACGCGCTGCCGGCCACCAGGTCGCGGAGCACCCGCGTCATGTCGTCGGTCTGCACCGGCATCTGGACCACCCGACGGCGACCGTCGCTCCGCGCCGCCCCGGCCAGGTCGGCCTGCTTCGAGCCGAGCAGGAGCACGGCCGGCACCGCGGCCAGGAAGGGGTCGGTCGTGAGCGTGTTGAACGCGGCGACCGCGTCGCCGCCGAGCGAGTGCGTGCTGAGCACGAGGCAATCGGCGGGCGGCGGCGTGGAGGCGAATCGAGTCAGGGCCCGCTGCGGATTCTCCGTGATCAGCACCCGATAGCCGAGCTTCGAGAAGAACTCCCGCAGCACCTGCTGCGCCTTCGGCGACGACTCGACCAGCATCAGGCTGCCCTTCTGCGCGACGGCCGTCTCGGCCGGTGCCTCGCCCCCCTCGCCGCCGTTCCGCCGGGCGATGATCGACTCCGCGCGCCGCCGGACATCGGCCGCGGTCTGCCACCGCTCGAGCGGATCGAGGTTGATCATCCGTGACACCAGGTCGACCACGTCCTTGGGAAGCTCCGGGCACCGATCCGCCAGCGGCACCACGCCGCGATACCGCTGCGGATCGGCCCGCTCGTTGCGGTCGCGGGTCTCCTTCAACGGGGACGCGCCCGCCACCACCAAGTAGGCGATCGTGCCCAGGAAGTAGATGTCGCTGCGGACCGCGTCGTCCTTCATGCCGGTCAGTTTCTCGAGCGCGGCGTAGTCGATCGTGCGGGGCTGGTCGATCCGGCCGAGTGCGCCGTCGCCCGACTCGTCCACCCCGGCCAGACCGAAGTCGACGAGCTTGGCCTCGCCCGTCGAGGAGACGATCACGTTCGAGGCCTTCAAGTCGCGGTGGGTGACGCCCCGCCGGTGGGCATACTCGAGCCCTGCGGCCAGCTGGGCGATCACGTCGAGCGCCCGCGGCAGGTCGAGGGCACCGCGGATCTTGACCAGCTCCCGGAGCGTCTGCCCCTCGACGAACTCCATCGTGATGTAGCTCGTGCCGCTCTCCTCGCCGACGTCGTCGATCGCGACGATGTTGGGATGCCGCAGCAGTTGCCCCATCTCCCCTTCGTGCCGGAAGGCGCGGCACTTGTCGGGATCGTTCGAGTAGCGGCTGCGGAGCACCTTGACGGCGAGGATTCCGCCGGTGTCCCGGTGGATCGCCCGGTAGACCCGCGCGAAGGAGCCGGCGCCGATCTGATAGAGCAGCTTCGCCCGGCCGTAGAAGTAGCCTCGCCGCTCGCCCTTCAAGAGCCGCTCGAGCTGGAAGCCGGTGACCATCTCCCGCCGCACCAGCGCCTGGCCGAACGCCGCGGCGTCGACCGTGGTGCCGGCGTCGCGCAGCGCCTCCTGGAGGGCCGCCGGCGGGGCCAGTTCGAGTGCGCCGACCAGATGGGCCAGGTCGTCGGCTGTGGCTGGCTTCATGGCGGCGACCGCGCGGCGGACCAGGCTGCTTCCCGCCCTCGAAAATTATGAGCGGGCCGTGAGGGAGACCAAGGAAAAATACTGTTTCTCGCGCTGGAACGCGAGTGGTCGGTCGCCCCCGGTCGCAGCCCGCGGCCCGCCACGGCGGGCCAGAAACGTCTGGAGCCGGGACGGGTGAACCTGCTACAAGCCCACGCTTTCCCCGGTTCCCGGATCGCCCCATGCCACCATCCCCGCTCACCGCCATCGTCATCGTGGTGCTGGCCGCGGTCGGCGTCGGCGCCGGGGAACTCGAGGATGGCTGCGAATCGCCGACGCCCTCCTGGCGGCTCTCGCCCGCCGGCCCCGCCGTCCGCCTCGTGGAGCACGCGCGAGCCGCGAACTCGCCCCATCGTGGCGAACGGTGCGAGCGGGTCGTCGTCGAGACCGGCTCGCCGACGCTGCTCGCACTGGAGACGCCGCTCGGCCCGGCCGCGGTGATCGACGAGTTTCGCGCCGCGGCCTGGGTGCGGTCCAGCCGGCCCGACCTGCGGCTGTCGGTGCGGGTGCGGCTGGCCGGCACCGCGGAGCCGGTGGAGGTGCTGGTGCCCGGCACGGCGAGCCGCGACATCGGCCGCTGGGAGCTCCTCGAGGTGAGCGACGTGGCCCGCGGCCTGGCCCGGCAACTGCCGGCCCTGCGGCTCGAGCACGGCTCCGATCTCTCCGTGACCGGGGCCCTCGTCACCGGCCTGGTGATCGATGGCGCGGTGAGTCCCGGCCGTCATGAGATCGCCATCGACGATCTCTCGGCGTCCGGGCTCGTGATGATGGCGGAGGCCGACCCGCTCGTCCGGCCGGCCGCCGCGACGGCGGTTCCGGAACCGCCCCCCGACCCTGCCGCCGGCCTCGCCCGGGGCGTGCTCGAGGTGGACGGCCTGCCGTTCTTCCCCCGCTCGATCGACTGGATGGGAGAACCCTTCGGCACGCTCGCGGAGCTCGGCTTCAACTGCGTGCGGCTGGCCGAACCGGCGTCGTCCGACCAGCTCGCCGAGGCCCGCGCGGCCGGACTATGGGTCATCTGCCCGCCCCCGCCGATCCCCGACGTCGATCTGACCGAGCCCGAACGCGTGCCCATGCTGCGCCACTGGGATCGCGTGCTGGCCTGGGACTTGGGCAGCGGGCTGACCGAGGCGTCGCTGGAGGAACTGGCGGAGCGGGGCCGGCGGATTCGCGCTTGCGACCCGCGGCCGGGGCGGCCGCTGCTCGGAGCCGTCGACTCCGGCCTTCGCAACGTGTCGCGGCACGTCGACATGGTCGTGGCCCGACGCACGGTGCTCGGCACCACCCTCGAGCTGGTCGACTGGCTCGAGTGGCTGCGGCAGCGGCCGCGGCTCGCCCGCCCGGGCACGCCCTTCCTCGCGACGCTCGACACTGAGATCGATCCGGCCGCGGCCCGCCAGGCCGCGGCGCTGGCCGGCATCGGTGGCCGGGGGCTGGCCATCGATCCGGAGAGCCTGACGCTCGCGGCCTACTCGGCCGTGGCCGGCGGCGTGCGTGGCATCCTGTTCTCGTCCTCGCGGCGACTCGATGCCGACGAGGCGGAGGCCCGGATGCGGGCGGCCGCCGTGCGCGAGATGAACCTCCATCTCGCCGTGCTCGAGCCGTGGGGTGCCGCCGGCCGGTTCGCCTCGCGGGCCTCGACGAGCAGCCCCGAGGTCCAGGCCTTCGTGATGGAGGCCGCGCGGGCCAGGATCGTGCTGGCCTGGCGGGGCGTGCAGGGGTCGCAGCTCGTCGCCCGCCGGTACGAGGGCTCCGACATGCCGGGCGAGGACGTGCCACTCTCGATCCTGGTGCCCGGCGTGCCCGAGGCCCACCGCGCCTGGGAGATCGCCCCGGGCGGGCTGCGGCCGGTGCGGCAGCAGCGGGTGACCGGCGGCGTGTCGGTGACACTCGACGCCTTCACCACCCACACGCTGGTGCTCCTCAGCGGCGAGCCGGCCGTGACGGGCCGCGTGCAGGAGCAACTGCGGTCGCTCGCCCAGGTCGAACTCGCCTCGGCCCGCGGCCTGGCGGCGCTGTCGCTGGCGGGCGCCGCCGACCTGCTGGGGAGACTGCCTCCCCAGGCCTTCAGCGGGCCGCCCCCGGTCGCGGCCGGGCCGATGCTCACCGAGGCGAGCCGGCTGGCGGCCGCGGGCGAGGCCCTCGTGGCCGGCGACCCCGCCGCCGCGTCCCGCTCGCTCCGGCAGGCGGCCGCCATCGCCGGACAGTTCGAACGCCGGATCTGGGAAAATGCCGTCAAGGCCGAGGGCTCGATGGTCTCGAGCCCGCTGTGCTGCTCCGACGCGACCCTCGCCGAGGCCTGGCAGTTCATCGCCGCCCGCGCCGGCACCGCGCCGGGCGAGTCGTTGCTCACCGGCGGCGAAATGGAGCAGCTCGCGCCGCTCGCGCAAGGGGGATGGCACCACTTCGCCCGACCGCCGAGCGAGGTCCGCACCGCCGTCGAAGTCAGCCCCTCGCGGCCCGCCTCCGGCCGCGGCTGCCTCCGCCTCGTCGCCGCGCCGGCCGACCCGGAGGAGCCGCCGGTCGTGGTCGAGACGCCGCCGGTCTGGATCACCACGCCCCCGATCACCGCGCCGGTCGGCAAGCTGCTCGAAATCTCGGCGCAGGTGTGGGTGCCCGCGGCGATCACCGGAAGCGTCGATGGACTGATGGTCTTCGACTCGCTCGGCGGACCGGCGCTGGCCGAGCGGGTCGGGGCCACCCGCGACTGGCGGCGGCTGGTGCTCCACCGGATCGTGCCCCCCGAGGCGGCCGGCGAGCCGTTCACCGTCACCTTCGCGCTCTCCGGCCTGGGCGAGGCCCGCATCGACGACGTCTCCGTGCGCGTCCTCGAACGAGGCGGTCCGCCCACAGGCACCCCGGCCACCCTGGTGTCGACCCCGCGGCCCGCCGGCGACGCGGCCGCCTTTCCGTCGCCGGCCGACCTGCTTCAGCACCCCGCGCGCCCGCCGCAGCCGCCCGCCGCCGCCGATCCGCCGGCGGCGGCCGCCTGGCCCGGCACGAACCTCGGCTGGCCCAAGCTTTTCGGCTCGGCCAGCGAGCCGCCCCCGGGCCCGGGCGGCGGCACCGTCGATCCCTTCAAGCGGGCCCGGGCCGGGTCAGGCACGAATCCCTGAGCGGGTCGCCCGCCCCCGTTCGTCGAGTGCACGAATCCGGGCGCAGCAGAGTTCGAACAGTTCCTGCTCCTCGAGCGCCGCGACCTCGTCGGCCGTGATGATCTTCCCGAACTCCAGCCGGATCCGTCCCGGCCGCGGCAGCCGCCGCGACCGTGGCCAGCACTCGAAGGCGCCCACGATCGCCACCGGCGCGATCGGCACGCCGGCCCGCTTCGCCATCAGTGCGAACCCCGGCTTGAACTCCCCGAGCCGCCCGTCGAACGTGCGGGCCCCCTCGGGGAAGACCGTCACCGCCTTCCCCGCCTTGAGTCGGGCGATCACGGCCCGCATCGCCGCCACCATCGAGGCGTTGCGGTCGATCGGCACGGCATCGAGCGCCGCGATCACGGCGCCGAAAGGGGCGAAGTGGAAGAGCGAACTGCGGGCCAGGCTCGACAGCCGCCGTTCGCAGGCCAGCCCGAGCAGGAGGGGATCGAGGTGGCTCTGATGGCTCGAGAGCACGAGCAGGCCGCCCCGGGCCGGAAGCGGCTCGGCGAACCGCACGCGGAAGCCGAACAGCGCCACGCCCAGCGTGCGGCAGAGCACCCACAGGACCGCATACAGGATCCGGCCGAACGGCGACCGGCCGTCCGGGATCGCGGGTTCCTTCGACTTGCGGGCGGGCGAGGCCCCCGGTTCTTCGCGTGCGGACGTCATGCCGACGAGGCCCCCGGGCGTTTTGCGGCGACGAGCGCGGCCAGCCGATCCACCACGTCGGCGGCGGAGAGCCCGTCGGTCTCGAGGATCACGGCGTCGGCGGCCGGCTGCATCGCCCCGACGGGTCGGACGCGGTCCCCTTCGTCGCGGCGGGCCTGGGCGGCCCGCACCGACTCCAGCGACGTCGCCAGGCCGCGGCTCTCCTCTTCCAGGTGGCGGCGGCGGGCCCGCTCGTCGGCCGAGGCCGTCATGAACACCTTCACGTCGGCCCAGGGGAAAACCTCCGAGCCCTGATCGCGGCCCTCCGTGACCACGTCGCGACCTTCGGCCAGCCGCCGCTGCAGCTGCTTCATCGCCGCCCGCACCGGCGGCGCGTCGGCCACCGGCCTCGTGGCTTGCGTGATCCGCTCGGTGCGGATCTCCACCGATACGTCCCGGTCACCGAGCAGCACCCGGCCGCCGCAGAAGTCGATCGCCAGCGACCCGGCCAACTCGGCCAGGGCGGCGGCATCCTCGAGCGGGATGGCCCGCTCGAGGGCGACGAGCGCCACCGTCCGGTACATGGCCCCCGTGTCGAGGTAGCACCAGCCGAGCCGGGCCGCGAGCGCCCGCGCGGCCGTGCTCTTGCCCGCGCCGGCCGGTCCGTCGAGCGTCACGATCATGCCGCCCCTCCCGGCCCGCCGGCGCCGGCGAACTCGACCACCAGTTGGAGCCACTGGTAGCGTTCGAGCCTCAGGGTGGTGGTGCGGCCGGAGACGGCGACCGCCACGTCGGGCCGCGGACGGCCGAGCGGGTCCACGGCCTCGGCCCGCTCGATCGCGGCGGCCCATTCGATCCGCACCTCGCCGGCCCGGCCGGCCGATTCGATCAGGCCCGCGCGGAGGATCGTCGGCGGGTCGCCCGCCGCGGGCGGATCCACGGCGAGCCGGACGTTGGCCGGCAGCACGATGCCCGGCGTCGGGGTGTGGCCGGCCGCCAGTTCGACCGCCGCATCCCAGGGTCGCTCGAGCCCGATGCCCACGGCCAGCCTGCAGGTCGCCTCGCGACCGCCGGCGAGCAGGATCGCATCGAGCACGTGGGGGCTCGAGAGCAGGTGGTAGGGCAGGCCGCCCGTGAGGATGGCGACACCGCCACCGGCGGCCCGGCCCGCCTCCGGCGCGAGCTCGATGAAGTGGGGGGCGGTGAACCGGGTGCGTTCGGTGACGATCGACTGCAGGTGGAGGCTGCGGCGAATCTCGACGTCTTCGTTCTCGTGCCAGGCGAACCGCGCGGCGACGTGGGACTCGAACACGGGGCCCGTCACCGGCTCGTCGAGCCGCACGTCGATCTCCATCAGGACCAGCGGCAGGCCCTCGACGAGGCTCATGCGCTGCGTGAACCGGCCCCGACCGCGGCCCGCGGCATCGACGAACCGGCCGCGGCTCTCGATCACGCCGCCGGCGGCCCCGCCCTCGCGCGTGATGGCGTCGGCCTCCATGCCCGTGTACTCGGCGCGATCCTCGGGCGGTTCCCAGCGGCCGGCGCTCGGGGCCGCGGTGGTCCGCAGCGCGAGCTGCTGGGAGATCCGATTGCCCCGGTCGGCAGGCCGGCGCAGCGAGAGCAGGCCGCCGGTGCGCGGGTGGGGCCGCAGCTGCACGAGGCCATTGTCGAGCAGGAGGGAGTCGTCGTCGCGGCGCCGGCCGAGCAGGCCCGGCGGCAGCCAACGCGGCCCGCGGGCTGCCTCGGACCGCCCGCCGACGACCGGGCGGCGGCCGGCGGCGGCGATCCGGCCGGCCAGACCAGCCTGCCGGGCGGCGACCATCCGGCCGGCAGCGGCGACCGTGACGGCGACCAGCGGTGGCAACGGGTTCGGTTCGCTCGTCGCGTCGGGCGGCGGTGTGAAGGCGAAGGCGTCGGGTTCGAACGATGCCGGCGACCCGCTGCCGCCCGTGCGCGTCACGAGGTCGCCCGGCGTCACGAACGTGCCCAACAGCCCGCTCCACCGCCCGATCCGCCTCACCAGGTCGTGCCACCGGCTCGCGGCGCCGGCGTAGTGGGCGAAGGCCACGACCGCGGCGTGGTCGTGGTCGAGGGCGTCGCCGATCCGGTCGGCCAGGCTGAGCACCGTCGTGGCCCGGCCGGCGTCGAGGGGAGGCCGGGCAACCGCCTCGATGCCGCCGCCGCCCGTGCCTTCCCAGCGAATCCGGCCGCCCCCGGCATCGGGCAGGGGGCTGCCGTCGAACAGACTCCAGATTGCCGACCGAAAACCAAACCCGGCGAGCACCTGGGGCAGGATCGCCGAACTCCCGCCGCCGATGGCCGCATAGGACGACGCCTCGTGCCCCACGTGCTCGACCCAGGCCTTCCGGGCCGATGCCAGCGAGTCGCGGATCTCCTCGGGCCCGCAGAACTCGAGCGGGCGGGCATCATCGCGGCCGCCGCAGGCCTCGGCGTGACCGGTCACCACCGCCTCGCGGAGTCGGGCCAGCGCCGCCGGATGCTTTTCGGCCAGCCGGCGCACGGTCCGGCCTTCGGCCACGATGGCCAGCGGCACGGGGCTCGCGAGTTCCGCGAGCAACGCCGCGCCGGGCGTGGCCGGCGCCACGAGCACGATGTCCACCGCCCACGATTCGACCGAGTAGTACCGCGACCGGGTCGCGTCGAGGCAGGCGAAGGCCTCGGCGAGCGCGGTCCGCGTGGCTTCGTCGTCGCCGGCGACGGCCGCCCGCGCGGCCGCCACGGCCGCGGCGTCGAATCCGGTCGATCCCAGGTCCGCCTCGGTCCGCATCCGCCGGGCGAGCAGCTCCGCGAGCAGCGCCGCCAGACCGAGGGCTTCGAAGTCGTCGGCCCAGGCGGACGCGGGCAGGCCGTCGGCGCCGGGGTTCGCCACGTCGAGCCGGACCGCGATGGCCTCGGCGATCCCCGCGTCCGCGTGCCTCACCCACCGGCCCGTGTCGTCGGCCGCGGCCTGGGCCGCGAAGCGGTCGTCACAGAAGGCCGGCACGACGCCCGCCGCCGTGTCGTCGGGAGGCGGCAGGTCCACGCTCGCCCAGGCCGGCGGACCGGCGGCCGCGGCGATGATCGCGGGGTGCCAGGCGGAAGTCCACGCGGCCAGCAGCGACTCGGCCTCCGACTCCTCCAACCAGGTCGGGAAGTCGTCGAGCGTGTGGCAGGGCAGAAGGACGATGACGCGGCCGGGCAGCATGCAGACGAGTGTAGTGACGGCTCGAAATGCCGTCCCGCCGCAGGGCGCGAGTGGTTTGACACCCCCGCGCCGCCATTCCTAGGATTGCTGGTGGGTCGCGTTCGGAACGGCCCTCGAGCGGCCGTTTGCCCGGCCGCGTCGCGCCTCTTCCTCGAGCGGAATCTCCAGGCCCATGGCCGCCAGTCCCTACGTCTGGGGAATCGACATCGGCAAGTGCAGCCTGAAGGCGCTGCGCTGCCGGGTCTCGCCCACCGATCCGCGGCGGCTGATCGCCGAGGCGTTCGACGTGGTCGAATATCCCACGATGCTTTCCCAGCCGGAGGCCGATCCGGTCGAACTCGTGCGGGCGGCCTTGGCGGAGTTCACCTCCCGCAACACGCTGGCCGGCGACCTGGTCGCGGTGTCGGCGCCGGGCCAGGCGGGCCTCGCGAAGTTCATCAAGCTGCCTCCGGTCGAGGCCAAGAAGATCCCCGACATCGTCAAGTATGAGGCCGGGCAGCAGATCCCCTTCCCGCTGGACCAGGTGGTCTGGGACTGGCAGCGGCTGGCCACCGGCATGGAGGAGTCGGGCTTCGTGATGGATGCGGAGGTCGCCCTGTTCGCGATGAAGCGCGAGCAGGTGGCCAAGGCGCTCGCGCCCTTCCAGGAGGCCGGCATCGAGGTCGAGATCCTGCAGATGGCGCCCATCGCCCTGGCGAACATGGCGATGTTCGACCAGCTGCCCGACCCCGCGACGATCGACCCCGAGAATCCGCCGGCCTCGCTCGTGCTCGTGTCGATCGGCGTCGACTCGACTGATCTCGTGGTGACCAACGGCCTGCGGATCTGGCAGCGGAGCATGCCGATCGGCGGGTCGAGCTTCACGAAGGCACTGGTCCAAGACCTCAAATACACGTTCCCCAAGGCGGAGAAGGAAAAGCGCAACGCCGTGCGGGCCGCCGACCCCAGGGCCGTGTTCAAGGCGATGAAGCCGGTCTTCAACCAGTTCGCCTCGGAACTGCAGCGGTCGCTCAACTACTTCACCGGCACCGACCGCTCCGCCAAGATCGGCAAGGTGCTGTTGCTCGGCAACGCGGCCAAGCTCCGCGGCCTGAGCGATTTCGTGGCCAAGCAACTGCAGCTCGACGTCCATCGGCTCGACTCGTTTGCCGCCCTCGAGGGGCCGGCGGTCTCGTCGCCGGTGTTCCGCGAGAGTCGGATGAGTTTCGGGACGGCCTACGGGCTCGCCCTCCAGGCGGCCAAGGCGGCCAGCATCAAGACCAACCTCCTGCCGCGGGAGATCGCCCGCGAGCGGATGATCGCCGCCAAGCGGCCCTGGGCGGTGGCGGCGATGCTCACGCTGATGGCGGCGGGGCTCGCCAACTTCTCCGGCTGGTTCGCTTCGGCCGCCAGCTACGATCCGGCCGCCTACCGCAACGCCTTTGCGGCTTCCGACGCAGCGAAGTCGCAGTCGGCGGCGGCCAAGGCCGCCGTCGAGGAGGCCGAACGGCGGTTCCGCGACACGATCGCCTGGGAGCGGTATCTCGTCGAAGTGCACGATCGGCGATTCCAGTCGCTCGATCTTCTTCGCGCCGTCACCTCGCTGCTCCCCCGGGACGAAGCCGACGTCAATCCCGAGAGTCCGGCCGACCGAAAGGAGATCCACGTCGATTCGCTCGACATGGAATATGTGCCCGACCTGGCGGTCTGGTTTCAGGGCATCGAACGGGACTGGGAACGCACCCTCGCGGCCGCCGGCAAGGCTCCCGGAGGTCCCGTGCCGACCCCACCGGCCGATGGCCAGCCCGCAGCCGACGCCGCTGCCGCCGGAGGCGCTTCCGCGCCGGGCGTTGAGGATCCGGCCGCGGCCAAGCCCGCCGGTCCGTCCGGCCCTGGCTGGGTGGTCCAGATCGTCGGCCATCACTTCCATAATGAAGACCGCCACAAGCCGCTCGAGGGCGAACAGTTCGTCCGGGAGACCCTCGTCAAGGGCCTGCTCGGTGACCTTGGCAAGGTGCCGGTGGCTGCCGGGGCCAAGGCCGGTGAGCAGGTATCGGTGGCCGAACTCGGGATCGGATTCCCCGTCATCGTCCAGCGCACGCCGGTCACGAAGGTGAAGGTGAGCACCTCGCAGGCGGTCGGTGGTCTCGGCGATGCGGCCGGGCGTGTTCCGGCCGCCGGCCAGCCGGAAGAGGAGCAGTTTCTCCAGCTCAAGCAATACGCCTTCGTGCTGCAGTTCGCCTGGCAACCGCGGTCTCCGGGCAGCGTCCGGCCGCCCGTGGAGCCGGCCCCTGCCGACGCTGGCTTCGCACCCTGATTCCGAAAGGCCGCCCGCCGTGCCCCTGCTTCCCGATTCGCTCCGACAGCAACTCGCTCCGGTCATCAAGCACCACTTCTGGATTCTCACGGTGCTCATGCCGTTGCTCCTGGTGCCGGCGCTGTTGATCGCCGCGGGGCAACTCAAGGCGAGCATCGACCGCGAGAAGGCCACGATCGACAGCCACGTGTCGGCGCTGAACGCCGTGCGGGCGGAGCCGGACCACCCCAACGACGCCTGGGTGGAGACGTTCGACGGCCGGACTGCGGCGGTGCGCGAGGAACTACTGCAGGAGTGGCAGGGGCTGTGGGATGGCCAGGCATCGCTGCGGACGTGGCCCGAGTCGCTCGGCACCGACTTCCTGGCCTCGGTCGGGGACGTGGCCTCCGGCAAGCGGCCCGATCTGCAGTTCCGCGACCTGCAGCGGTATCAGAACACCGTGCCCGATCTCGTGCGGCAACTTCCCGAACGGATGGGCTGCACTGAGATGATGGGGGCCGCGGACGGCGAGGGCGGCCCCGAGGGCATCCGGCGGGACAGCAGCTTCCTGCCCGGTGGCGGTCCGGGCGGTGAAGAGGACACCGCCGAAGCCTCCCAGCAGCTCACGCCGCTGGAATGGAAGTCCGAGGACCAGAAGCGGCTCTTCATGACGTTTGCCTGGGACAAGGCCCCGACGACCACGCAGGTCCTGCTGGCCCAGGAGGAACTCTGGGTCTACGGCCTGTTCTGCGACACGATCAACCGCATGAACAAGGGAGCGAAGGGCGCCTACGAGGCCTCGATCACGCAGGTCGAGGAACTGGCCGTGGGCTACCCGGCCGCCGAGGAAAAGCCCGGCGGCCGTGGCTCGGGGCGGATCATCGGCCTGCGGGACCCGGTAGCCGGTCTGGCCGGTGACACCGGCCTGCCGCCGGATCCCACGATGGAATCGAGTCGCACGGGGGCGATGGGAGTCGAGGGGCGGCCGGCGCATCCGCGGTTCACCGACTCCGGTGCCGCCGGGGAGGGCTTTGGTGGCCGCGGCGGATTCGGTGGACCGGGGCCCGCGGTGCCCGGAACCGAGGCGGGGGGTGCGGGCGGCGGCGAGCCGGGAACCGAAACGCCCGCCGCGTCGCCCGACGACATGCTGAAGCAGTGGATCTACGTCGATTTCACCGGCAAGCCGCTCACGGCCCCCGAACTGGCGACTGCTCCCGACTCCCAGATGGTCCACTTGATGCCCTTCGTGCTGCGGGTGACGGTCGACCAGCGGCAGATCGACCGCCTGCTCGCCGAGTTGGCGGCCAGCCCGATCCCGATCGACGTGCGACAGGTGCGGGTCAACCCGCCCAACCAGGTCGGCGGCGAGGGTGTGTTCGGTCGTGGCGTCGGGGGGTTGACGCAGCCGATGGGAGGAAACGAAGGCGGACCGGCCGCGCCGGGTGATCGGCGGCGGCGTCCCTTCGACGTGACCCTCGAACTGCGCGGCACGGTCGGCCTGGCCACGCCGCCCAATCCGGCGGCCCTCGGTGCGGTCGCTCCGGCCACGGATCCGACCGCGGGAGGAGGGGCATGAAGAAGCCGAAGATCTCGTTCAGCACCGCGGCGATCGGTGCATTCTTCGTCAACCATGGAGAGAAGGTGGCGTTCGCCGCGGTCGGGGCGTTTGCCTTGCTGCTGGCGTGGTGGGGCATCGACGCCGTCCGGACCGAGGCCGTCAAGCCGGATCGCAAGCCCGATGCGGTCGCCAGCCTCGCCTCGCAGGCGACCACGAACATCGGCAGCGTCCGCAAGGTGCCGCCGGAACGGCTGCCCAGCCGCGCCCCGCTCCCGCCGGCGATCGACCCGTGGCGTCCCCAGCAGGTGAAGATCACCGCGGCGCCGTCGTCGGCGACGCTGCTCGACCGGCCACTGTTTACCGAACTCTCGAAGCGGACCAAGCCCGACGTGTTCGCCATCGAGGATCTGCGGTCCGTTGCGGGCATCGCCGTGCTGCCCGACCCGTCCGCGCAGGTCGGAGGCCCGGAGTTCGCCCCGCGGCAACCCGACCTGGCTCCGCCCCCGCAGGAAGATCCGCGTCGGCGGCCGCCCCGGGGACGGCCGCCGCGTGGCCGCGAGACGGCGGGCGAGGGTTCGCCGTTCGGTCTCCAAGGAGGGTTGATGCCGGAGATGACTCCGGCCACGGCCGCGCCCCAGCAGCCGGGCAAGATCACCCCGTTCATCGTCGTGACCGGCCTGATCCCCGCCCTCAAGCAGCAGCAGGAGTTCGAACGGCGGTTCGGGTCGGCGAGTTTCCGTGATCCGCGGCGCGACCGCCCGCAGTGGGCGGTGTATCTGGTCGAGCGGTCGCGGGTGGTGCCCGGCGGAACGCCCAAGTGGGAGCGGCTTGAAGTAAAGGATGCCGCCCGCGTCGACGCCGGAGGCAGGATCGGTGCGGGCGAGATGCCCGGGGCCGCCGGGGCACCCGGCCAGCAGCCCGTGCAACCTGAAACGCTGCCGCCCGCTTTCTTCCTGCAGCCGGAGGAATCGGTCGTCGGCTATGCGGCACCCCTGCCGCAGCGAATCGACGAGCCGTGGAACGCGGCCGGCGTGCATCCGTGGTTTCTGCCGAGGATCGAGGAGTTCCTCCAGGCCGAACCCGAAGACTCGAAGGCGAAGGATGACGAGCCGGACACGGTCTCCCTCGCCGACCTCGTCGCCGACGCCAAGGCTCGGGCCGGCAAGGAACTGCGACTCGAGAACGTCTCGCTCGAGTCGGACCCTGAAAGGCAGCGAGACGTCGGCCTCTTCAAGTTTGGCGTGAAGGCGGCAAAGCCGGCCGCCGAGGTCGCGATCGGCACGATCGGCGTGGACGTCAAACCCGTGTTCGCGGTGTCGGAGCAGTGGGCCCGCCAGCTCTCGATCGACGGAACGACTTCCGAATCGCGGCCCAGCAATCTTCTCTGCCGGATCGAACTCGTGGGCAAGACGCCGGTCGTCCGGATCCTCGAGATCGAACTTCTCGACGAGCAGGGCGAAGTCGCCGAGACTCGCACGGAACCCGCTCCCCAGCCCGTCGCTGCCGGAGATGGCATGGTGCCGGGCGGCGGGTCGCCGATGGGCGGCGAGTTCGGCCAATCGGTCGCAGGGGCGGAGAAGCGTCTGTTTCGTTTCGTCGACACGGCCGTCAAGCCGGGCGAGAGCTACCGCTATCGAGTCAGGTTCGCGCTGCGAAATCCCAATGTCGGCCTCGCCAGTCGCCACTTGGCGGATGTCGCGGCCGCCAAGGGGGAGTTTCTGCTGTCGGGATACAGCAACGAGACCACGCCTGTCCGGGTGCCCGAGCCGGTCACGCTGATCGCCAGGACGATCGACAAAGACACCCGCAAGAAACTGAAACTCAAGGGAGAGTCCCTCGAGCTGATGATCCTGGCGCCGTCGGAGAAGACGGGCAACTACGCCTTGCGGTCGACGCTGACCGACCTCGGCGGCCTCGCCGACGTGTCGCCCGACTTGAACCGCCCGGGCGATATCCGGTTTTTCGGCGAGCCTCTGAGCACCGACACCGTGCTGGTCGATGCCCATGGGTCGCAGGAGGATCGGGGCGACGTCCGTTCCACCGACCCGCCCGAGCCGCTGGAGATGCTGTTTCTCCGGCCGGACGGCAGCTTCGCGATGGTGGCGGCGGCCGACGGCGAGCGGCCGATCCGCCGCTACGGCGGCACGCTCTTCAAGCCGGGCACGCAACTGCCGGACGACGGGCGGCCCGAGCGGACGGACAAGGGTCGCGAGGCCCAGCCCGGCGGCCTCCCGCAAGAAGGTCTTCGTTGAATCGGCCGGCCCAAACGCCTTCTTTGGACAACGTCATGCCCACCCCTCGGACTCGCCGCGACCTCGGCCGCTTCCTCTGGATGCCGCTGCTTGCCGCGGCGTGGAGCACGCTGGCCCCATCCGCTGGCCATGCCGCCGACTACGAATCCTGGAGCAAGGTCGAGGGCGCGCAGCAGACCCGCGATTACGGTCAACAGATCAAGGAAGGGAAGTTCGACGCCGACCAGAAGACGTTCGTCGAAACGACGCTGCTGCCGCAACTCGGGCTCGAGGCCAACCGGACCGCGATCGCGGCCGTGCGGCAGCGGATCCGCGACGTGGCGTTGCGGGGCGCCACGAAGAAGGAAGTGGTGGATCAGGCCAACGCCGCCATTCGCGACGGGATGCTGCGACTGGTGGCCGACAAGAATGCCGAACTGCTCGTGCGGGTCAACGCCATGCTCCTCGTCGGGGAACTTCAGGACCTGGACCGTGCCCCGTGGCCTGGCGGCCTTGCGCCGTTGACCAAGGCGGCCGGCGACGCCGCGCTGCCGCTGGCGATCCGGGTGGCGGCCGTGAACGGGCTCGCCCGACACGTGGCTGCCGCGGGGGCGGGCGGCCCGGCGGCGACCGCCGCGGCTCCGGTCGTGGGAGCGCTTGTGACGTCGCCTCCCGAGGGTGACGCCGCGGCAGTTCGCTGGCTCGTGTCGCGGGCGCTCGACCTGCTCCTGAGGGTGCCGGCCGAGCCTCAGGCCGTGGCTGCCGCGGCGCGGATGCTCGCCGATGGCCAGGCCGACCTCGACCTACGGGTCAGGGCCGCCGCCGCCGTGGGCGGCCTCGCCAAGGCCGACTCGGGCGTCGATGCGGCCGCCGCGGTCGCCCAGATCAAGTCGCTGGCGATCACCGCGCTTTCGGCCGACCTCGACGCCGCCGAAGACCGTCGCTTCTTCAAGAAGGTGGCCGGTTCCGACCCGCTCTCCGCCGGCGGAGTGCGGGGTGGCCTCACGGCGCCGCCAGCCGCGAACTCGTCGACACTCGGGCCGGGTGGGTTTTTCGGGGGCCAAGGGCCCGGTGATCTCGGGGGCGGCCTCACGCCGGCCGTGGCCGACGAGGACGCCGTCCAACCGCTCGCCTGCCGCCGGAACGCATGGCGGCTGTTCACCCTTGCCGAGGCCATCAAGCCCGCTCGCTCCGGGGCCGGTCTGGCCGGCCTCCTGGCGGGTGCCGCGGCCACCGCCGCGACGGACCTGGCGACCGACCTGCGGGAGGCGGCGATCGATCTCGACAAGCGACCGGACGAGGCCACGCTCGAGGCGGCGCTCGCCAAACTCCGGGAAGTTGCCCCAACCGGCGCACCGGTTCCCGGGCCCGGCCAACCGGCGGGCACGGGGGCGGCGGCCAAGGAGGCCTCGCCGTTCGATCAGCCGGCGGGCAACTCGCCCTTCTGACGAGCCTCTTCGAGAGGCCCACGACCGCGATCCTGGCGGGGCTGCCTACCGCTTGATCAGGTCGCGAACGGTCGCCCCCGACGGGATCATCGGCAGCACGTGCTCCTGGTAGGGCACCTGCACGTCGAGCAGGGCCGGCCCTGGGGCGTCGATCAGCCGGCGGAGCGCCGCGTCGAGGTCGGCCTTCTCACGGATGGTCTCGGCCTGCCAGCCGAAGCCCTTGGCGATCGCCACGAAATCGGGATAGCGAGCATCGGGGGAAATGCCGTCGCCCTGGCCGCAGGCCTCGGGGTGATCGACCGGGCCGAGGTAGGTGTGGGCCCGGTTGCCCTTGAAGAACCGGTCCTCCCATTGCACCACCATGCCGAGATGCTGGTTGTTGAGCAGGAGCACCTTGACGGGGATGTTTTCGGTCTTGCAGGTGGCGAACTCCTGGATGTTCATCAGGATGCTGCCGTCGCCGTCGATGTCGACCACGACCGCGTCGGGGCGGGCCACCTTGGCTCCCATCGCGGCCGGCAGGCCGAAGCCCATCGTGCCCAGGCCGCTCGAGGAGAGCCACGTCCGCGGCTGGCGAAACTTGTAGAACTGGGCCGCCCACATCTGGTGCTGGCCCACGCCCACCGTGATGATCGTGTCGCGGTCGGCCGTCAGCTTCGAGAGGTGGTCGATCGCCTCCTGGGCCAGGATGCCGGGATAGCTCGTGTCGTAGGCGAACGGATCCTCCTGCTTCCAGTCGGCGATCCGGGCATACCAGTCGTCGAGCGGGGCGGCCGGCTTCTCCACGATCTTGTTGAGGGCATGGAGGGCGTCTTCCAGGTCGGCCACGATCGGCACGTGGACGAGCTTGTTCTTGTTGATCTCCGAGGGATCGATGTCGATGTGGACGATGAACCCGTGCTGGGCGAACTCGGCCACCTTGCCCGTCACCCGGTCGTCGAACCGCACCCCGATCGCGATCAGGAGGTCGGCCTGGTCCACGGCCAGGTTGGCGTACACGCTGCCGTGCATGCCGAGCATGTCGAGGCAGCGGGGGTCGTCGGCCGGGAAGGCGCCCAGGCCCATCAGCGTCATCGTGACCGGGATGCCGGTCTTGCGGACGAGTTCGCGGAGTTCGTCGGAGGCGTCGCCCGTGATCACGCCGCCGCCCGCGTAGATCACCGGCCGCTTGGCCCGCTTGATGGCCGCTGCCACCTGGGCGATCTGCTCGGCCCGCGGCGCGGGCGGCTCGGGCCGGTAGCCGGGCAGGTGGAGCGGGGCCTCGTAGTCGGGCACGATGTTCGTGAGCTGGATGTTCTTCGGCAGATCGACGAGCACCGGGCCGGGGCGGCCGGTCGTGGCGATGTGAAACGCCTCCCGCATCACCCTGGCGATGTCGTTGGCGTCGGTCACCAGGTAGTGGTGCTTGGTGATCCCGCGGCAGACTTCGACGATCGGCGTCTCCTGGAAGGCGTCGGTGCCGATCACGCTCGTGCCCACCTGGCCGGTGAGGGCGACCAGCGGCACGCTGTCCATCTTCGCGTCGGCGATGGCCGTGACGAGATTGAGGGCGCCGGGCCCGCTCGTGGCCATGCACACGCCAGGCTTGCCGGTGACCCGGGCGTAGCCCTGGGCGGCGAACCCACCCCCCTGCTCGTGGCGGGGGAGGATCGTCCGGATCTTGTCGCCATACCGCGTCAGCGACTGGTGGAGCGGCATGCTGGCCCCGCCCGGATAGGCGAAGATCACCTCCACGCCCTGCCGGACGAGCGACTCGACCACCACATCGGCCCCGGAAACGAAGGCGGTGGCGGTGGCGGGTCGGGAGGCGGTGGCCATGGCGGGGCTCCGGGAGGGCGTTTGAAGACCGTGGTCTTCCAAAAATACACGATTCCCGGGCAAACGCGAAAAGTCCGCGAAAAATTGCAATAATCCGGACGCTTGACCCGCGCACCCGCACCACCAGACGGACGCTTGGCCCGCCTGGCGGACACCCTCGAGCAGCACGGTGGGTTTGCCGACGTCGTCACCAGTCTTCGCGAGGGGCACGGTGGCACGATCGGCGGAACCTGGGGAGCGGCCTGCGCGCTGACGGTGGCGGCCGTGCTGCGGACGCGGAGCGGCGGCGGCGAGGCCACCCCTTCCCCGTCGCCCGGCACGCTGGTCGTGGTCCTGCCCCACGCGGCCGAGGCCGAGGCCTTCGTCGACGACTTGGCCTTGTTCTCGGACGTGCCGGCCCTGCTCGTGCCCGCTGGCGAGGATTTCGGTGCGGGCGGGGAGGCCCCGAGCGTTGACGATCCCGTCGAGGCCGAGCGGCTGGCCGTGGTCAAGCGGCTCGCCCTGCCCGACGGCCGGCCGCCCCCGCTCGTGGTGACGAGCATCCAGGCGCTCCTCGCGCCGCTCGTCGATCCCCGGGCCATCGAAGCGGGCACCCGCCGGCTCGCCGTCGGGACCACCGTCAACCCCGAGGAACTCGCCGAGTGGCTCGCCGCCCGCGGCTGGCGGGCGGCCGACGCCATCGACGCCCCCGGCTCGTTCGCCCGCCGGGGCGGGATCGTGGATCTCTTCGCCGCCGACTGGGACCGACCCGTGCGGATGGAACTCTACGGCGAGGAGATCGAGTCGCTGCGATCCTTCGACACGGTCTCCCAGCGCAGCGTCGCGGAACTCGACGCCATCGATCTGACGGCGCTCGCCGCCGAGGCCGGTGCCACGCGACACACGCACCTGGCCGACCTTCTCCCGGCGGGCTCGTGCGTGGCGCTGGTCGAGCCGGGGGAGTGCGGCGAGGAAGCCAAGCGGTTCCATCAGCGGCTCGGCGACAGCGCCGGGCTGTTCACGCCCGACGACGTCTTCGCCCGGCTCCACCGGTTCCCGTCGCTGGCCCTGGCGGCGATTCCCCCGTCGAGCCTCGACGCCACGGCGGCGCTCGCGATCGAGAGCGTGGAGCGGTTCACGGGCGCGCTCGACCGCGTCCGCGAGGAGCTCGAGACCGTGGGCAAGGATCAGGAGGTGTGGGTCGTCTGCCCGAGCGAGGCCGAGGAGAACCGGCTCGGCGAACTGCTCGCCGATTCCGCGCCGGCCCGGACCAAGCGGCTGCACTTCGCCCGCGGCCGGCTCTCGGGCGGGTTTCGCGTCGTGCCGGAAAAACTCGTGCTCGTCAGCAGCGCCGAGCTCTTCAACCGCGAGGAGGTTTCCACGCGGCCGGCCCGGCAGCGGCTGTCCCGCGCGATCGACACCTTCCTCGACCTGCACGAGGGCGACTACGTGGTGCACGTGGCCCACGGCATCGGCCGCTACCGGGGGCTCAAGCTCCTGGAGAAGCACGGCCGCACCGAGGAGTTTCTGGAGCTCGAGTTCGCCGAGACCACGAAGATCTACGTGCCGGCCTCGGCGATCGAGCTGGTGCAGAAGTATGTCGGCGGCACGAAGCTCGCCCCCAAGCTCGCCAAGATCGGCGGCGCGGCCTGGGCCAGGCAGAAGGCGGCCGTCGAGCAGGCCGTGGCCGACATGGCCGCCGACATGCTGCGGCTCCAGGCCACCCGCGCCAGCCGGCCGGGGATCGCCTTCCCGCCCGACACGCCCTGGCAGCGGCAGTTCGAGGAGGCGTTTCCCCATGACGAGACGCCCGACCAGCTCACCGCCATCGAGGCGATCCGCGAAGACATGCAGAAGCCGCGGCCGATGGATCGGCTGCTCTGCGGCGACGTGGGCTTCGGCAAGACGGAGCTCGCGATGCGGGCGGCCTTCAAGGCGGCCGAGGCGGGGATGCAGGTGGCCGTGCTCGTGCCCACGACCGTGCTCTGCGAGCAGCACAAGCGGACCTTCAGCGAACGGTTCGCCGAGTTTCCCTTCGTGATCCGGGCCCTCTCCCGGCTCTCGACCACGAAGGAGGAGCGGGACACGCTCGAGGGCCTGGCCCGCAAGGGCGTGGACATCGTGATCGGCACCCACCGCCTCGCCGGTGCCGATGTCCACTTCGCCAACCTCGGCCTCGTGATCGTGGACGAGGAGCAGCGGTTCGGGGTGGACGTGAAGGAGCGGCTCAAGGCCCTGCGGGCGAGCGTGGACGTGCTCACGATGACGGCCACGCCGATTCCGCGCACGCTCCACATGTCGATGCTCGGGATCCGCGACATCTCCAACCTGACCACGCCCCCCACCAACCGGCTCCCGGTGGAGATGTCGCGGATCCCGAGCA
>Ga0214923_10000969_pt1 | contig 42057 bp, 41 predicted proteins | sample LL1510_MetaG_FD_177993 | JGI IMG/M metagenome (GOLD analysis project Ga0214923, IMG submission 177993) | Freshwater microbial communities from Lake Lanier, Atlanta, Georgia, United States - LL-1510 | ecosystem: Environmental > Aquatic > Freshwater > Lake | place: USA: Georgia | collected... | reverse complement strand
GTCCGCTCGGATATACGGCCACATGCCTTTCACAGGGGGCCGTATTTTCATGGTGGAATGGCCGAGAGGCGAGGCAAGGGACTGCAAATCCCTCTACACGGGTTCAAATCCCGTTTCCACCTCCATCTCTTGACGCAAAATGATTAATTGCTCACAGCCTACTTAAGTTTGCAATAACCTTGAATCATGAGCGACGAATCTATTAGGCCTTGGGGTCATTATGAGATTTTGCAGGAATCAGTCACGCACAAAGTTAAATGTATTTGGGTTAAACCTGGTTCTAGGTTGTCTTATCAAAAGCATAAACACCGAAGCGAACATTGGTTCATTGTCTCGGGTACCGCGCAAGTAACTCTCGAAGGAATTGAATTCACAAAAAATGCGGGCGAAACAGTTGATGTAAAGGTTGGTCAACTACACCGAATTGGAAACTTCGGATTTGATGACCTTGTTTTTATTGAAGTTCAGACCGGGTCCTACTTTGGTGAAGATGACATCGAGCGCGTTTCCGACGACTATTCGCGCTAAATTATTGGTGTTGTATAGTTTGGCCACCCACGGACGATTGGCGCAGCGGTAGCGCACTTCCTTGACATGGAAGGGGTCACTGGTTCGATCCCAGTATCGTCCACCGAGTTACCAATGTTTCATAAGCCTTTGAGTGAAATTGATTTACGAATCAACCACCAGAAACTACTGGAACCATCGTCAAAATGACTATTCCGAAAACCGTGCCTAAAAGTGATTAGTTTTAACTGCGATATCTGCATTTGGCAAAAGGTCGCGTCAACTCTGACTTATGTACTTGTCGAGTCGCAAATAGTTAGGCGCTTTTCGCGAATCTCGAACTTGCCACGATAGTCAAAGCCAACAGCGCGGGCACAAACATCGCTGTGCGCAAAGAAGTTGCATCAGAAACAAATCCAATGAATGGTGGTCCTACAATAAAACCAAAATATGAAATTCCAGAAACCATTGCAACAGCCTGAGCGGGTGCTATCTGACCTGCCAATCTTTTATTAGCCAGAGAACCCGCCGCACTGAAAATTAATGGGATTGCCACCGAGAGTCCAATGCCAAGCCAAAACCACCCGAAAATTACTCCCACCGTTGAGTTGATCAAAAGCCCCGCTGACATGCCAATCGATGCAATCATTCCTCCGCCAGCTAGCACGCGAGCTGCCCCAAATTTTGTGGCTAAACGATCTCCCGAGAATCGCCCAATGATCATGGTTGCCGAAAAGGCGACGTAAGGAAGTGCGCTTAAGAAAGGGGGTGCCGCGTAACTTTCCCTAACTAAAACACCGCCCCAGTCCCCTGCCGAACCTTCCCCGATCGTGGAAAAAAGACCGAAGATTCCGAATAGCCAAATGATTCCTGGCCGGCGACTTCTCTCCTCAGTATTAACTTCATGAATATCAGAGGAACCGGGTAACCAAAATCCTCGGATTAAAAATGCGGCGATGGCAATCAACGAACAGATGGAGATAGTTTGAACTCGGTAACTAATGCCTAACTGAGAAAAAACGCCTCCGCTCACTCCACCCAAAAATCCTCCAAGTGAGAACATCGCATGAAAGACACTCATTAATCTACGACCACTCTTGTGCTCAAGAGTTACCGCATGCGAATTCATAGCTACATCTTGCATAGCTAAAGCGAAGCCGGCAGAGAACGCAGCTAGCCCGAATAGTAATAGTGAAAAGAGAACACAACTTTGTAAGGTCCACGCAACTACTAAACCTAGAGAACCGTAAAAGGCAACTGGCGAGCTGCCATATATTGCAGCAAGCTTCCCAGCGATAGGCAAGGCGGCAAAAACCCCTAGTGAGCTTGCCAGTAGACATAAACTCAAAGATGAATTAGAGATATCGAGCGCAGCTTTGATATCTGGAATTCTTGCCACGAACGCTCCGACTACCAATCCATTCGTTATGAAGGTTATTGTGACCGCGAGCCTAGCGCGCTTAAACACCAGATCTACCATATGAGAAGGGTAGCAATTAGCGCGATTGAGGCTCGGTTCTTCAGGTGAAAAGCCTACGTATTCTTACGATAACTAGCTGTTAATACCTTGCCGCTGGTACGCGGAGTTGAGTTCGGAGAATCGATCCGATTGCTTAAATGTAAGTCTCAGGTCTGCTACTACTTACTTAGACTCTCGATGAAGGTTAAGGAGTTTGCAAATATTAGATCCGCATCATGATCAATAGTTGCTACATGATAACTATTTAGCAGTTCGATCCGGGACTTAATTGTGGACCCAATTTCGTTCATAATGATCTCAGTATTAGTTACCGGCAAAGTGTGATCATCAACGCTATGGAATAACTGCAAAGGCACTTTGATAGATGGCAAAGCTGCTCGAGTCAGTTTAAGCATCGTTAACAGTTGGTAGATGCCTCGATATGGAAGCTTGTCGTAACTATATTCGGTAACCCCTTTGCGCTTAATATCGTTACCGACGCTCTTACCGAATCTAACAAATCGCGAAATTGCGTAAGCAAGACCCGGGGAAATTCCACGAACATGAATCATTGGGTTGACCAAAATGATTCCACTCAATTCCTTGCCCAAACTGGCTGCCACATTAAGTGTAGTTCCGCCACCCATAGAAAGTCCTGCCACAAAAATCTGCGTGCAATGTTTCTGTAGCTCGGCTATCTCATGCGCAACTTTCGCCGGCCATTCCTGCCAAGCGACTTCATTCAAATCGGCAGGCTTTGTGCCATGACCTGGAAGTCTAGGAACTCGAACCGAATAGCCACGGGCATTTAAAAACTCAGCCCATGGCCGCATGGCCGCTGGTGACCCAGTAAAGCCATGCACTAAAACTATTCCGATATGACCTTTTTTCTTATCGCCTAACGCTGAGAAATCCGCGAGTAGCCCATCTGGTGCCCCAATTATATTCATGTTCAGAATCTACCTCTCTCCACTGCCGTCAGATCAAGGATTTAAGATCAACCTACTATGAATTCTTGGCAAGCCACCTTCGACGATCTAGGTCGGCCGCTCGCTCAAACCACCTTTGTCGTTCTAGACCTCGAAACCTCTGGTAGTGCGCCCAAAAGCGGAGCCGGAATCACCGAGATTGGCGCTGTGAAAATTCAGGGTGGAGAGATAATCGGTAAATTTCAAACTTTCATAAATCCCGGTACGCCAATTCCTCCTTTCATCACTGTACTCACCGGAATCACAGACGCCATGGTTATTGCTGCCCCCAAAATAACCGAGGCGTTGCCAACTTTTCTGGAATTTTTGGGATCCGATAAGGATACGGTTTTGGTAGCCCACAACGCGCCCTTTGATCTCGGCTTTCTGAAGGCAGCCGCGTCACTACACAAATATTCTTGGCCAAAATTTCAAGTCGTAGATACCGCAAGGTTAGCTCGACAAGTTTTGAGTAAAGATGAAGTAGTAAATTGCAAACTTGGGACGCTTGCGAAGTTTTTTAATGCAACCGTATCCCCGACCCATCGCGCCCTAGATGATGCCCTTGCAACCGTTGATGTACTTCATGGACTCATCGGACGCTTAGGAAGCCTGGGAATCACCACCCTTGATGAGTTACAAAACTTTAGTTCGCAGGTATCTCCCGCTCAACGTGCCAAAAAACATCTGGCTGCAAATATTCCAAACTCAACTGGGGTCTATATTTTTCGGGCAGCTGATAACTCCGCACTTTATGTGGGGACTTCACGTAATTTGCGTAGTCGAGTACGCAGCTATTTCACCGCTGCTGAAACCCGTCGACGAATGCGCGACATGATTGCCTTAACGGATCGAATCGATGTAGTTGTTTGTCCGACCATAATCGAAGCGCAGATTCGCGAACTGCGTTTGATCCAAAGCCAGAAACCTCGCTTCAATCGTAAATCTACCAATCAAGAGAGCGCAGTTTGGGTCAAGTTGACCGATGAAATCTTCCCACGATTATCTGCGGTGCGTGGGGTCAAGACGTTATCCGATGAGAGCGGCTGGTTTGGCCCTTTTAACGGTAGCGCTGATGCCGAACTTGCAATAGCTGCCCTTCATGAAGTTTTGCCAATTCGACAATGTAAGCCCAAAATTTCAACACGTAGTATTGCGACCGCTAGCCCTTGTGCACTTCTTGACATGGGCAAATGTGGTGCTCCCTGCATCGGTATGCAAAGCATTGATGGCTACCGAACCTTGACTGAAAGTGTGATTACTTATCTAACTACAGATGCGCGACCTGTCATCGCTCAACACGAGATGCGCATGAAGGAGCTAGCGTTAGCCGAGAGATTCGAAGAGGCAGCTGAAGTTCGTAATCGATTATCAGCTTTTATTCGCGGAAGTGCCAGGGCTCAGAAAATAAGCGCAATTACTAAAGTTTCCGAAATCATTACCGCACGAAAGTTCCCCGATGGTTCAAAATGGGAATTCATAGCGATTAGATATGGGCGCTTGGCGGGGAGTGCCCTTTCGGTCAGCGGAGTTTCGCTTACGCAAACAATAGAGTCACTGAAATTGACGGCAGAAGTTGTCATCCCAGAAAGCTCGATTTTGCCAGCCTCTACTCACGAAGAAATCGAACTGCTACTTAATTATCTGGAAATACCAGGATTGCGATTGGTAGATGTAGCCGGTACTTGGCACTTGCCAGTATTTGGCAGTGGTCAAGCTCGTGCGTCTATGGCCGATGTGAGAAAAAGTTATGACGCTGATAATCGCTGGCTCACTGCAACCCAATTCGAAAGTAGTTGATTCGCAGCCCCTGAATCAATCGCATCGATTGCATCCTTGTAACCATCTTGAATTCGCTCCTGCAAGGATTTCTTAAATTCACCCTTGTATGCAGCAATAGCTGCAGCCGCGTTGAGGGCAACCGCATCGCGAGGAGCTCCAAGTTCGCCGGCAAAAATTGCCTTAGCAATAGTTGCATTAAATTGCGCATCCCCTCCGACTATTGCCGAAATTGGCGCGCGGTCAATATTGAAATCAGTGGGATCAATCAGATCTGAGGAGATACCGTCCGGGCTGATTATTAATACCGATGTTTTCGTAGTCAAAGTTAATTCGTCGAGCCCATCGTTGCCCCGAAAGACAAAACCATCTACACCTTTAGCTGCTAACACCTCAGCCATTAAGAAGTGCATTCGCTCGTTAGCTACTCCGATTGCTGCTGCCAAAGGTTTGGCTGGATTTGCGAGTGGTCCCAAAATATTAAAAATAGTCGGAACACCTAGTTCCTTTCGCGCCGGAGCCGCAAATCTCATGGCTGGATGAAACTTTGGCGCAAAGCAGAAGCCAATTCCAACCTCTTTGAATGTCGTTGTTACTCCGACTCCATCTAATTCAATGTTTACTCCAAGAGCCTGTAGTAAATCAGCTGAACCTGACTTAGAAGAGGCAGCTCGGTTACCATGTTTTAAGACCTTTGCACCGGCTGCTGCTGCGACTATCGCGGCCGTAGTAGAGATGTTTATGGTATTTGCACCATCACCACCAGTACCGACCGTATCTACCGCGCGTTCAGTGATTTCAATCGGCGCACTGTGTTGATACATCACCGAAACAAAGGAATTTACTTCATCGGCGGTCTCGCCTTTCTCTTTCAAAGCGAGCAAAAAAGCCTTTATTTGCTGGACATCTGCATTACCCTGCAGAATTTCATTCATCGCCCATCGGGCAGAATCAACGTCAAGATCTAACCGATTAATTAGCCTCTCAATTAATAATGGCCAGGTATTCTGGTTAGACATTCGTGGTTGCGAGATTTTGTTTGCGCAACAATTTAGCCGCAGTCTGGGCTAACGTAAATGGATCAATCGGATGAATCACAGTCGCCTCGGCACGTGACCAGGCTGCTAGCCACGCATCCTCTTTACGCCCGACTATCAAAAGAACTGGTGGGCAATTAAAGATTTCATCTTTCAACTGACGAGCGACACTCATTCCGCCTTCTGGAACTGCCTCACCATCGAGAATGAAGAGATCTGCCTTTAGATTTCCATGTAAATCTGGGCGGTCAACAAATGCCCGCATTGCCTTAGCAGTGGCAAATTCAATGACCTCGTGTTCGGGAAGATCGGCGGCCAACTTGCGACCTAATGCAGAGATAATTGCAGCTCTCACAGCAGCATCATCAGAGTAAATAACGAGTCGAACTTTTGCGAATTCTGCGCTGCTCATGTCGAGAATTCTAATCAAAACTGGGCTAAAAACCGCTGTGACCTGACTCATGCCATTCAAGCGCTATCTCTGCAGCAAAAGAGCCTTTTCTGTAAGCCATAAGTGCGGATTTCGGGAATAATACCCACCATGACTAGCGCAACGGTCCCAGCCCATAAGACCACTCGCCCAAACTTAGTAGCCGTTGGAACCATTGTTTGGCTCTCGAGCGAATTAATGTTCTTCGCCGCACTCTTTGCCATGTACTTCACCACTCGAGCAGTACAGGGCCCTTCGGTCTGGGTAACTTCAACTGAGCTGTTAAATATTCCTTTCGCATCGCTAAATACTACTGTCCTTGTCCTCTCTTCGGTTACTTGTCAGTTTGGAGTTTTCGCCGCCGAGCGTTTCCAAGAGCGTAAGAACGGAAAGATTTGGCAGATAAATAAATGGGGAATGCGCGAGTGGTTCTCACTAACCTTCTTGATGGGTGCCTTCTTCATTGGTGGCCAAATTTTTGAATATGCCTCACTTGTTCAAGAAGGGCTCAGTATCTCCTCGGCTGCTTACGGTTCAGTTTTCTACATTGCAACCGGATTCCATGGTCTTCACGTGACTGGCGGTTTGATTGCATTTTTAATCGTGATGATTCGTGTGGCCAAAGCTCGTCGATTTACTCACAATCAAGCAACTACTGCAATCGTAGTTTCGTACTACTGGCATTTCGTCGACGTCGTTTGGATCGCACTCTTCTCTGCGATCTACCTAATCAAGTAGGTATAAGTTATGAAAAGACTATCTCAACTTCGTCGCAGTAGATTTTCTTCGCCGCTTCTCTTGGTGATCGCACTCTTCGCTATCGGCACAACTTTATCTGTAGCAAGTGCAAGCAACAAAAGCGAACTTACGGTTGATCAACGTACCGCCCAAATCGCTGAGGGTAAGCAGATCTTCCTCAAAGGTTGTTCTTCGTGTCATGGCTTGAATCTCGAAGGGTCTGCAATAGCACCTTCGCTAATCGGAGTTGGTGCCGCATCAGTTGATTTCCAAGTCGGAACCGGCCGTATGCCTATGGCCGACATGAGTACCCAAGCAGTGCGCAAGAAGCCCGTATACAACGCTGAAGAGACTGCCGCCCTTGCTGCATATGTGGCCTCTTCAGCTCCTGGTCCAGCGATTCCAGATGAATCAGCTTTGAACTATGAACGCGATGGAAATGCCGCGGCAGGTGGAACTTTATTTCGGACTAACTGCGCAATGTGTCATAACTTTGCGGCCCAAGGAGGAGCACTTACTCAAGGTAAATATGCACCAACTCTCATGGGCGTAGAGCCTAAGCATATTTATGAAGCAATGATTACTGGTCCACAAGCAATGCCAGTTTTTTCAGATAAGACAATCACTCCAGCCGAAAAACTTTCAATTATTAAATGGATCAAAGGTGCCGAAAAAGAACCTCAGTTGGGCGGTGCAGCGCTAGGACGCGTTGGTCCGGTAACAGAAGGGCTCTTGGTTTGGACACTAGGACTCGGACTGCTGATTGGTGTAGCAGTTTGGTTAGCGACGAAGGCGAGATAAATACATGTCTAACGAAATTGAAGCAATCAAAGATCCTGGTTTACCCGCGCATGTCCATCGCAAAACTGATACTGATCCAATCGCAGAGAAGCGGGCCGAACGTCAAGTTGCGATTCTGTTCTTGATCTCAGCACTCGGTACTCTTCTCTTCATCTACTCTTATTACTTTATCGCCGATGATGTATTTATCTTCTTGCCTGTTATGGGAAGCAGCAATGCACATCAATTATTTTTAGGTCTCGGTTTAGCGATTGCCCTCTTTTTCATTGGTGCCGCGGCAATTCATTGGGCCAAGACGCTGATGCCGGATGAAGAAGTAATTGCAATGCGCCACACCTTGCGTTCAGAAGATGAAGATCGTGATGCATTTGTAGCAACAGTTAAAGAGCGAGCTGGCGCTGCCGGACTTGGTCGTCGTTCCCTGATCAAGCGGACAATGGGTCTATCCCTCGGTTTAATCGGGCTCTCTCCGCTTGTTCTATTGCGCGATCTTGGCCCGCTCCCGAAAGATGATTTAACTAAGACCTCTTGGACAGCAGGAACTCGTTTAGTCACAGATCCAGGTGATCGCCCAATTCGGCCAGAAGATTTAGAGGTCGGCGCTGTTGCTCAAGTCCTTCCAGAAATCCGCCCTGATCAAAAACGAACTCTAAATGATATCGGCAAAGACGCGGTTCTATTGATTCGCATCCGCCCGGAAGAATTCCAACTTAGTGCCGAACGCCTGTCTTGGACTCATGAGGGAATCATTGCTTTTAGCAAAATTTGTTCACATATGGGTTGTGCCGTTGCGCTTTACGAGCAATCTACAAAGCACTTGCTCTGCCCATGTCACCAATCCACTTTCGATGTACCTCGCGCCGCGAAAGTTATCTTCGGTCCAGCTGCTCGTCCACTTCCACAATTGGCTATAACAGTTGATTCCGAAGGGTACTTAGTTGCGCAAAAACCATTTACCGAACCAGTCGGACCTAGCTTTTGGGAGCGCTCATCATGACTGCACGTGAAAGAATCGCCGGGACTGTTGCGAACTATGTAGATGAGCGCACGGGCGCTGCAAAATGGGCAAAGAAAAACTTAACAAAGGTCTTCCCAGATCACTGGTCATTCCTTCTCGGTGAAGTTGCCTTATATTCATTTATCATTTTGCTGCTGTCAGGCACCTTCTTAACATTCTGGTTTGATCCTTCACAGCGTGAGGTTCTTTATGAAGGTGGATACGAACCACTTGAAGGTCTTCATATGTCAGCTGCATATGCATCAACACTTCATATTTCCTTTGAGGTTCGTGGTGGACTTCTAATGCGTCAAATTCACCACTGGGCAGCTTTGATTTTTATGGCGGCCATCGTGGTGCACTTACTTCGCGTTTACTTCACTGGTGCATTCCGTAAACCTCGTGAGTTCAACTGGATCATCGGTGTAGGCCTTTTAACTCTCGGAATTGTAGAAGGATTCTTAGGTTATTCACTGCCAGATGATCTTCTCTCCGGAACTGGTATTCGGATCGCCGAAGCAATAATTCAAGCGCTGCCGGTAGTTGGAACTTACATCGCATTCTTCGCATTTGGGGGCGCCTTCCCTGGTGAAGCCTTTATACCGCGCATTTACACAGTGCACGTATTGCTTTTACCAGGAATTTTCCTAGCCCTAATTACTGCGCACTTGATGTTAGTTTGGTATCAAAAGCACACCCAATGGCCAGGACCTGGCCGCACTGAGAAGAATGTTGTTGGCTATCCACTGATGCCGGCTTATATGGCTAAAGCTGGCGGCTTCTTCTTTATCGTATTTGGTGTCACCGCATTCTTAGGTGCAGTCGCATCGATCAACCCAATCTGGCTTTACGGCCCTTACAACCCAGGCCAGATTTCGGCGGGCTCTCAGCCAGACTGGTACATGGGCTGGCTTGATGGATTAGTGCGAATGGCTCCCCCACTAGAGAGTCATCTCTTCGGTCACACTATTTCTTGGAATATCTTGATTCCGGGATTGATTATTCCGGGAATTCTATTCACCGGGATGGCGCTGTACCCATTTATTGAAAGCTGGATAACTGGTGATAAACGTGAGCATCACTTACTGGATCGTCCACGCAACGTTCCGAATCGGACCGCTCTAGGCGCGATGTCGCTTACTTTCATGTTGGTGGCGCTAATCAATGGTGGTAACGACATCATTGCTACGAACTTCCATTTAGCTATTAATCAGGTTATGTGGTTTAGTCGTATTTCAATCATTCTGTTACCTCCAATTGCCTTCGTAGTTACAAAGCGCATCTGTCTTTCACTGCAACGGGCAGATCGCGAACTTGTATTACATGGTCGCGAAACTGGCCGCTTACTGATGTTGCCGCATGGTGAATTCGTAGAAGTCCACGAACCTATTTCCCCCGAATTAGCTTGGAAGTTAACGGCCCACGAACAAGCTCCAGCTTTAGCTCTCGAAGATTTTGATGCCCGTGGAGTTCGTCGTAGAGGTGGCTTTAAGAACAAAATTCGTAAACGCATCAGTCGGGCCAATGCTGAAGTTATTGCAAAGCCAACTGCAAGTGACCTCAAAGAGATTGAGCATCACTAAATTACGGTAGCTAAGAGTTATTTAAGTAAACCCGTAATTACTCTAATCCGGGGATTTCTTTCTGCTTCGCCACTACCAACCAAACTCCAAGCACAGTGATAGCGGTCCCAATTAGGGATACCGGCGAGATCTCTTCATCGAAAAAGAAGTAAGCCTCAAGGGCAGTCGCAGCGGGCACCAAATAATATAGCGACGAGACACTTGCGGCGCTGCCATGAGAAAGCAGAGAGAAGAGCAACATAATGGCGCCAAATGACAAGGCTAGAACCAACCAGGCTAGCGCACTAATAAATTGACCAGTCCAATGAATTTCGGGTTTTTCAAAGGTAAGTGCGAGCGAAAGCATCAAGATCGCCGTCGCCGAATATTGAATTGCAGTTCCAGCTAATGTAGGTATCGCTCCCCCGAATTTCTTCTGCAGTATTGTTCCACTGGTTCCGCCAAAGAGTCCGACGACGCAAGCTAACAATGAGATTGCTGAAATCGAATTTGCTCCAGTCAAATTGAGTCGCGGAATTACCACCACAAATAGACCGATCAAACCGAGAATTAACCCGACTATTGCTCGTGGCTTAAGCGGTTCTTTCAGATATTTGGCTGCAAATAAACTGACCAAAACTGGTTGCAGACTAACGATTAGCGCCGTTATGCCAGCTGGTAAACCACGACTGACCGCAAAGAAACATCCGCCAAGATAAGCGCCGTGAAGTGTCAAGCCAATCAGAGTCGACGGCAACAGAATTGACTTAGTAATCGGTTGAGCTCTGCGCGAGAATGTCAACGCAACATAAAGAAGTAATGCCGCAATCGACATGCGAATCGCAACAAAGTAGAACGGAGGCGAATAAGGGATTCCATATTTAACCCCAATAAAACCGGTGCTCCAGAGGAGAACAAAAAGCCCAGGTGCGATTCGCTTTAACACCTGATTCATATGTGTTCTAAAGTGAATCAGTAATGCGTTGTCTCGTTGATTGGCTTCTCGTACTCGGTTACGAAGCCAATAATGCTAATTACAAGCGCGCCCAAAGCTAATAACGTCAACCACCAGCCGATAATCAAGCCAAGACCGGCGGCAAACATGCTTGCTGCAACCGGAAGTGGCCACCATGAGTGAGGACTGTAGAAACCAAGTTCGCCGGCTGAGTCAGCTATCTCACCTAAGAGATTATCCTCCGGCAAAGTTTGACCGATTCTACGATTGGTGAACCACAGGTAGTAGCCAACCATTGCCGCTAGTAGCGAACTAAGCGCTAGGCCACAAATACCAAGCGCTTCACCGCCCACGTAGTAGTAGACGAAGGTAATGATCGCGTAAAAAACTGCTAAGCCTATAAAGAGGCGGTAATTAACCTTCATGGAATTAGTGACCCTCAGTCTTGATATGTGGATGGTGTAAATCAAATGCCGGACGTTCTGAGCGAATTCGCGGCATCGTTAAAAAGTTGTGCCGTGGCGGTGGGCATGAGGTAGCCCACTCCAAGGAGGCGCCATAACCCCATGGATCATCACAGTTCACCAGTGGTGAATTACGAGTGATCCAAACATTGATTGCAAATGGAATCATGGAGAGTGCCAGCAAGATTGATCCAATTGTGGAAATCATATTCATGCCAGTAAAGCCATCACTTGCTAGATAATCTGCGTAGCGGCGCGGGAAACCTTTGATACCGAGCCAATGCTGAATCAAGAACGTGGTGTGGAAGCCGAAGAAGAGAGTCCAGAAATGAATCTTGCCGAGACGCTCGTTTAGCATGCGGCCAGTCATTTTCGGCCACCAGAAGTAGAAGCCGGCAAACATTGCGAAAACTACAGTGCCAAATAGAACATAGTGGAAATGCGCTACGACAAAGTAGGAGGCTGACACCGCGAAATCAAGTGGTGGTGAAGCCAAAATGATTCCAGTTAAACCACCGAATAAGAAGGTGATCAAGAAGCCCATTACCCAAAGCATTGGAGTTTCAAATGTTACGTGGCCCCGCCACATGGTTCCGATCCAGTTGAAGAATTTAACTCCGGTTGGAATACCAATCAAGAAAGTCATAAAGGAGAAGAACGGCAAAAGAACTTGCCCACTTGCAAACATATGGTGCGCCCAAACTGAAACCGAGAGAGCTGAGATCGCAATCGTTGCAGCAACCAAACCTTTATAACCAAAAATTGGCTTGCGGCTAAAGACTGGCAAAATTTCAGTTGCAATTCCGAAGAAAGGCAAGGCTAAGATGTAAACCTCAGGGTGCCCAAAGAACCAGAACAAGTGCTGCCACAGCATGGCACCACCATTAGCAGGATCGAATAAGTGCGATCCAAATAGACGATCAGATTCCAAACCAAGAAGTGCGGCTGCTAATGGTGGGAATGCAAGTAGAACTAAAATTGAGGTAAGTAGTACGTTCCAACTAAAAATGGACATGCGGAACATGGTCATTCCTGGTGCACGCATGGTAAAGATTGTTGTAATGAAGTTAACCCCACCCAGAATGGTTCCGATACCACCAATAGCCAAGCCCATGATCCATAAATCAGCACCTATGCCTGGTGAATATTGCGAGTTAGCCAATGGTGCATATGCGGTCCAGCCGAAGGAAGCAGCTCCACCAGGTGATACGAATCCGGCGAATGCCATGATTCCACCAAATAGATAGATCCAATAAGAAAGCATATTTAAACGCGGGAAAGCGACATCTGCGGCACCAATTTGAAGTGGCATGATCACATTTGCAAAACCGACAAATAGCGGAGTCGCAAACAAGAGCAACATGATCGTTCCGTGCATTGTAAAAATTTGGTTGTACTGCTCATTGCTCAGGAATTGCATTCCTGGGCGAGTTAGCTCGGCTCGCAACAATAAAGCGAGTACTCCACCGATTAAGAACCAGGCGAAAGTAGTAATTAGGTAGAGATAGCCGATCGTCTTGTGATCGGTTGATGTTACAAACCTAACGAAGTGGCGACCTTTTGAAGTAGGCGCAACAACTGGTATTGATTGCGTTGTTTCACGCTGAGCGTAAGTAGTCATGCTTTGTTCGCCTTCTCGAGATCAAGTTTTAAGTTGGAAATGTAAGTTTGGTACTCGGCCGGCGATACAACGCGGACCTTGAAAAGCATTTGTGCATGATTACGTCCGCAGAGAATATTGCAACGGCCAGGAAATTCACCCAACTTATTGGCTGTGAATTCCAGATGGTTTGTAACGCCAGGAAGATTCTGAATTTGAATCATAAAAGCAGGTATCCAGAAACCGTGTACAACATCATTAGAATTAATTGTGTAGCGAACACGTTCACCCTGTGGAACTACCAATACGGGTGGCTTGGCTGGAGTGCCAGTAACAGTCACATTTTTACCCGCATCAAGATAAGTAAATTGCCACGACCATTGAATCCCGTTAACCGCAATTTCATGCTGAACAGCTTGCGGTTTGGTGATCTGATTCTCTTTGACGGCGGTGAAATAGAAGAGAACAGCAACTATTACGAATGGGATTACTGTGTAAGCAATCTCAACTGGAATGTTGTACTGAGTCTGCTTTGGAAACTCTGGTCCATTCTTAGGGGCACGATGGAAAATAGCTGGCCATACAATCAAGATGAAAGTGAAGACACCTACAACGCCAACAGCAATCCAAGCCCAAGTCCAGAGTGAATGGGATATATCGTTTACGCTCGATGCGTCACCTGAAAAACCTGAGCTAGCATCCTGCGCACAGCTGGTAAGAAAGAAAATGGCCGGCGCCAACATGGCTATGACACGGCGATTAGATTTCAAATTCATATCGTAAGGATAGTCGTCGGTTTAGGCATTAGCTTCCGTCGGAGGTAACCTACCTCTCGTGGTACGGGTCACAGGAAACTTCACAAGCCAATCCCCTCTCCACCCTGCCGCCACCGCATTTCTGACTGACGCTTTTAGTCAAGGTTGGGCAGACCCAGCCAAAATTGGCGATAGTTCAGCCAGAACGGCAATTCTACGTAACGAAGCTCTTTCATCACTTGCAGAGAATCTCGGAGTTTCACCAACTGAAATCGAAATCATTGGCGAACCGCGACTCGGTCAGCATATGGCGATTTCCGGGCTACTTACCCCAGCTTGCAAATTGATTCACTCAGCTGTGGATCGCAAAAGTATTTTCGCTGTCGCTGCTGCACATTCGAAAGCTGGCGGATTGGTTGAAGTCTTGCCGGTCGATCGGACTGGTCAAATATCGCCAACCAATAAGAGTGCTGGTGAAACGCTTTTGGCTATTCAAGGCGCAAACATTGAAACTGGAATTACGCAGGATATTGATCGTGTTATCGATGAAGTAGAGCCATCTTTGGTCGCGTTAGATTTTTCGGCGACTCCAATTCTGGCGCTACCAAGTCGATGGGATAGCGCCATCTTTGACGCCACAAGTTGGCAAGGACCAGCTGGAATTGGCATCTTGGTAATCAGAAATTCTCAGGCGTGGAAAAACCCTTTGCCGAACTTAGGAATTAGGCGAACACCGGAATCTTCTTCCTTGCCACTACTGCTGGCTAGTGCTGTTGCACTTGATGCTTGGTTAAAAGATGAACGTACTGAACAAGTCAGAGTTAAAGAATTGAATTTGAGAATTCGGACCGAATTAAAGAGCGCCGATTTAGGAATAACTATTGCGGGTGAAATTCAGAATTCACTAGCCCAAACCTTGGCTCTAAATGTTAATGGCTGCGTTGGGGAAGATTTAGTTCGGCAATTGAACGAAATGCAATTGGTTTTAGATTCTGGCTCAGCTTGCACTTCAGAACAGATGCAACCAAGCCATGTGCTAGCCGCGCTTGGAATGGAGAGTTCAGGAAACCTGCGAATTACTTTGCACCATGGCGTCACAGATCAAGAAGTTACTGACCTAATCGCCGCGATTACCTCAGTTGTGCAGCGATCTCGCTAGCCGCATCTGCGCCGTACGCTTCGCTGAAACGCGAAACAAATTCTTCGGCGGTAAAGCGGTACTCCTGGGTGCCAGTAGTTTCGATTACATAGGTTGCAATCATTGAACCCAACTGAGCACAACGCTCGTGACTTAGACCCCAAGCTAAGCCCGCTATGAAACCTGATCTAAATGAGTCACCAACGCCCGTTGGATCGATCTTGGCTTTTTCCTGAGGAACTCCAACTTGTACAAATTCGCCATTCTTGGATTCAACCTTTGCTCCTTTCGCGCCTAGCGTCACAACGCGATATTCCACCAAGTTGAGAATCTCAGCATCAGTCCAACCAGTCTTTTGCATAGCTAGCGCTAACTCATATTCGTTTAAAAAAAGATACTTAGCGCCAGTAATCAATTGGCGAATCTCATCACCACTCATGCGTGCCATCTGTTGCGACGGATCGGCTGCAAAAGCAATTCCTTCGACTCGACAAACTTCTGAGTAACGCATCATTGCTTCGGGATCATCGGGCGATATCACGAAGATGTCAAAGCGACCTGCTTTCTCCATGATTGGGGCAAGTTCAATATTGCGTGCTTCAGACATTGCCCCGGGGAAGAATGATGCGATCTGATTTAATTCAGTATCAGTTGTCACCATGAAGTGGGCTGTGAACTGAGAAGTCGAAATAAGAACATGGGATGTGTCTACCCCGTGGCGCACAAGCCATGCATCGTAATCGGCCCAATCTTTTCCAACCGCTGCAATTAGAATTGGATTTAAACCTAAGACGCCCATTCCATATGCGATATTTGCGGCACAACCACCACGGCGGACCTCTAGGCCATCGACTAAAAAGGAAAGTGAAACTTTTTCAAGTGAACCAGCTACAAATGAGTCGGTGAACTTTCCAGGGAAAGTCATTAAATGGTCCAGGCCGACAGAGCCTGCGACACCAATTTTCATTGAGTTAATTCGTTAGGAATTAGTTAAATGAGTCGCCGCATGCACAGGAACCTTGCGCATTTGGGTTATCAATTGTGAAGCCCTGCTTCTCAATGGTGTCGACGAAATCAATAGTTGCACCCATTAGATAGGGATCGCTCATCTTGTCAATTACAACTTTTACAGAGCCGAACTCGCGGATGATGTCGCCCTCTTGATTGCGATCATCGAAATAGAGTTGATACCTAAGGCCAGAGCACCCGCCAGGTTGTACGGCAATACGAAGATTTAGATCATCGCGACCTTCTTGAGCCAAAAGTGTGGCCACCTTGCTAGCGGCTGCCTCGGTCAAGGTAATGCTGGTTGTCTTGATATCTACGGCCTCAGTTGTCATAGCTCTCTCCTTAACGTCTAGCGAACCCTACAGTCTCTTGATCAGGGTTCAATACTAGCGAGGTGCCCCTAATGGTGCGACAGGAGGCCGAAAATTGGAGAGAATGTCGCCATGGCTTTAACCGATCTTCTACTGATGGGCCGCGAACGAGACTTAACTAGCGAACGTGGGGTTTCCTGTGCCGGTGAATTGCCTGCAGCCAGTGATGCCGATTTAGTAGAGCGAGCCCGAATAGCCCGTACGGCTCTGGGTTCGAAAGTGATAATTCTTGGCCATCACTACCAACGAGATGAAGTTATCGAATTCGCTGACATAACTGGTGACTCATTTAAATTAGCACAAGCAGCTGCTGCGAATCCCGAAGCAGAATATGTGATTTTCTGCGGCGTGCATTTCATGGCGGAAAGTGCAGATGTATTAACTACTGAACGACAAAAAGTAATCCTGCCTGATCTTGCTGCCGGTTGCTCAATGGCAGATATGGCGGCTGCAAATCAAGTAGAAGAATGTTGGAATCAATTGGTTGAGTTGGGTATAGCTGAACGAACGATTCCCGTTACTTATATGAATTCCTCTGCTGCAATCAAGAGCTTTACCGGAAAAAATGGCGGAACCATCTGCACCTCTTCAAATGCCAAGAGCGCGATGGAATGGGCATTAACTAAAGGTGATAAAATCTTGTTTTTACCCGATCAACATTTAGGGCGAAATACCGCAGTGCTTAGTTTGGGCTTGTCGTTAAGTGATTGCGCCATTTGGAATCCATGGAAACCAATGGGTGGCCTGACTCAACCAGAACTAGAAAATGCGAAGGTGATTCTCTGGCGTGGACACTGCTCAGTTCATGGTCGATTTAGCGCGCAAAATGTACTGGAAGTACGAGCGCGTATACCAGGCGTGAAAGTTTTAGTTCACCCAGAATGCCAGCATGAGGTGGTTTCAATCGCCGATGTTGTTGGCTCAACTGAGAAGATTATTCAGACTGTCGCAAACTCACCCGCGGGCTCTAAATGGGCGATCGGTACTGAGTTAAATTTAGTTCAACGATTGTCTCGAACCATGCCGGATAAAGAGATTGTTTTTTTAGATAAAACCGTTTGCTACTGCTCAACCATGAATCGCATCGATTTACCGCATTTGGTCTGGGCCCTCGAATCGTTGGTTCAGGGTCGCGTGGTAAATCAAATTACCGTTGACGAAGAAGTACGCAACTACTCTAAACTCGCTCTTGAGCGCATGCTGGCAATATAGTTTCGCCATGACTGAAGAATCAACCAAAAAAGGTCGCCCTACTCCCTCCCGCAAAGCCGCCGAGTCCAAACGAAAAGTTTCCCCTCTGGCACCGGTCGTAGGTAAAGAGGCTAAAAAGCGCGAAAAGGTCATGGCTCGCGAACGACGCGTCGCAGCACGTGAGGCTTATATGCGTGGAGATGAAAATGCTCTACCGCTTCGCGATCGCGGTCCAGTGCGCCGCTTTGTACGCGACGAAGTTGACGCCAGGCGTTCAATCGGTGAATTTTTCATGCCGATCATCTTCGTGGTTCTGCTCTTCTCCGTGGTTCCAATTATGACGGTTAACGTGATCGCAATTCTCTTGATGTACACAGTTTTGCTTTATGCGGTGGTCGATGGTTTTTTCTTGACTCGTAAATTAAAGAAGCAGATTGCCGCAAAATTCCCCGGCGAAAGCACCAAAGGTTTGGGCATGTACGGTTGGCTGCGATCGACTCAGATGCGTCGACTACGTGCACCTAAGCCATCTGCTGCCTACCAAAAGAGAAGGTAATAACTCTTTACCGCTTTACGCTCTTGGTTTAGGGCTTCCCATTAATTTGTAATCATCTTGAACGATTGGTTTTAGGGCATCATTTATTTGCTTGATGACAGCGGGTTCCAATTTAATTCCACTGCCCTTTGCATTTTCAGCAACTTGCTTAGGTTTCGTGGCACCCATAATCGCCGATGCCACATTTGGATTACTCAGGATCCAAGCCAGCGCTAACTGCGACATTGTGATGCCATGGGAATCGGCAACTGGCTGCAATTTTGCAACATGGCCCAAGAATTCATCATTCATCATCCCTTGCATCCACTGACCATTATTATTCTTATTCGCACCACGAGAATCTCCCGGAATTTTCTGGCCAGGTAAATACTTTCCGGTAAGCACGCCTTGAGCTAGCGGTGAATAAACAATTTGGCTGATGCCTTCACGTTGGCAAAGCGGCACAATCTTCGATTCAATCACGCGATAGATCGCTGAATAGGATGGTTGATTGGAAACGATTCGGTTGTATCCCTTGTCATCTTGAATTTTTAGGGCATCTTGAATTTCCGTATGTTTCCAATTCGAAACTCCAATGTAATGTACTTTTCCTTGTCGGATTAAATCATCGAAGGCGCTTAGTGTTTCTTCAAGTGGCGTTTCATAGTCGAAGCGATGCGCTTGATATAGATCAATGTGATCGGTCTGTAAACGCTTTAGTGACGCGTTGCAGGATTCCATGATGTGTTTACGCGATAAGCCACGATCGTTCTTTCCAGCACCAGTTGGAAAGTAGACTTTGGTGAAGAGCTCATATGACTCACGCTTTACCCCTTTGAGCGCTTTACCCAAAATGGTTTCCGCCTTAGTGCCGGCATAAACATCGGCAGTATCAAAGGTGGTAATTCCTGCATCAAGCGCAGCTTTTACGCAAGCATTTGCGGCTGCAGCCTCCACTTGGTTTCCATGAGTGATCCAATTTCCATAAGAAATCTCCGAGACATACATTCCAGTATTTCCAAGACGGCGGTATTCCATTGTGATCTCCCCTAGTCTTTCGCTAGTTGCCTTATTTTTGCTTTATCGAACGTGTGATGGCATAAACGGTAGTTTTACAATTTCGAAATTAGAAAATCGTCCTCGAACATCAATATTTAGTTGTTGACCAATCTTGTATTGGGAATCGACCAGAGCGAGTGCGATACCAGTCTTTAAACTCGGTGAGAAGGTCCCGCTTGTCACAATTCCGACCATTTCACCATCATTTAGGACTTGCATGTCAGGGCGCGGGATTCCACGATCAAGTGACTTAAGTGCGACTAATTGTCGGGCTACACCACCACTTCTTTGTGATCGCAAAACTTCGCTGCCTTGAAACTCGTTTTTGCTCCAACCGACTGCCCAACTTGCCCTTGCCATCACCGGTGAAATCTCCTGTGAAAGTTCATGTCCGTGAAGCGGGTATCCCATTTCAGTGCGCAATGTGTCGCGTGCGCCGAGTCCGCATGCCAAGCCCCCATTGGACTCAACTTCTTCAATGAGTGCATCCCAAACCGTCAATGCTTGATCCCACTTTGGCAGCACCTCAAATCCATATTCCCCGGTGTATCCGGTTCGACAAACAATTACATCGCAGCCGGCGATTGAGACGAAGGTAAATGCCATGTAATCAATTTCAATCTTTAATCCGAAGTGGGAAATTACTTTCGCGGCTAGTGGCCCTTGAAGGGCGATGACCGCATATTCGTTATGCAAATTCTTAACTTCAATTCCTGATGGTGCATTTGATTGCAGATCAGCAACTACGGCAGAGGTGTTAGAAGCATTCGGCACGATAAAGAAATCAGAATCACTATTTCGATAGACAATTAGGTCATCGATCACGCCACCCTCGTTGTTGCAGAGCATTGAGTATTGAGCAGCGCCATCGTGGATTTTGGTCAGATCATTCGTCAGCATCTGATTTAAAAATTCCAACGAGCCAGAGCCAGTAATTGAGACTTTGCCAAGGTGGGAAACATCAAATAGCCCAACTCGTTCGCGTACTGAAGAGTGCTCAGCCAAAACTCCGGCTCCGGGATATTCGATCGGCATCAGCCACCCGCCAAAATCGGCCATCTTGGCATCGCGAGCTAGATGGCGCTCATGTAATGGGGATTGCTTCATGGCGGACAATCTATCGCTACATTTATGGAGATTCCTGCTTTAGACTCAGCCAAGTTCACCAAGAGCAAAATGCGTTCTGACTAAATTGGAGATGTTATGAAATCGATCCGTCTTTCAGATGCCTTAGTTTCGGAAGAAATTTTGGTTGTTGGTTTAGCTAAAGGAACAAAAGCTGACACCTGCAAGATCGAATCGGGTTCGGTATCCCTGGATGAGAAATCTCTACTTTCCGCATTGAGAGATATAGGCGCAACTGGTGCCGCTAATGAAATTACCAAACTTCCGGGCAGCACCAATCGCCTTTTAGTTTTCACAGGATTAGGTGAAGCAAAGAAGGATTACGCTCATGAAGTTCTACGTCGTGCGGCCGGTGCAGCTTCACGCGCTCTAGCTGGTGAAAAGTCGGCTGCATTCGCTCTGCCGGCAGCATCTGTACAACAGGTCGCAGCAGTTGCAGAAGGTGCCGCACTAGGTGCGTATGCCTTCGATGAATTCCGCGGCTCATCTAAAGCGGAGCGAAAACTGCCACTAGCTAGCGCAATCGTGCATACCAAGTTAGCCAACTCCGCAGAATGTAAGGCAGCAGTTAGGCGAGCAGCGATTATTGGCGAGTACACCAAATTGGTTCGCGATTTAATTAATACGCCCCCTAGCCACTTAACGCCTGACTCCTTTACTAAGCGTTTTGCTGCCGCCGTAAAAACACTGGGCGGCTCGGCTGCACATCTAAAAGTTACGATCTTAAATGAGAAGCAATTGAGAGCCGGTGGTTACGGTGGAATTTCTGGAGTTGGTCAAGGTTCGGCTAATCCACCACGATTACTTCATATTTCATATACCCCACCTAAGGCGAAGAAGAAGTTGGCCTACGTCGGTAAAGGAATCACGTTTGATACGGGTGGTTATGCGTTAAAGCCAGCTGCTGGCATGGAAGCGATGAAATCAGATATGAGCGGTGCAGCTGCAGTCAGTGCTGCGATATTGGCAATCGCTGCGCTGAAACTTCCAATTGCTATCGATGCTTGGGCGGCAATGGCAGAAAATATGATTTCCGATAATGCAACTCGGCCAAGTGATATTCATACAATCTACGGTGGCAAAACTATTGAAGTTTTAAATCCAGATGCTGAAGGTCGCTTGGTTTTGGCAGATGCTTTGGTTAAGGCACAAGAGTCAAAAATGAAGTTAGATGGCATCGTCGATGTTGCGACACTTACTGGCGCACAGGTGGTTGCTCTCGGTACTCGCACAAGTGCAGTTATGACGAACAATGAAGAATTTCGTACGCAGTTCCTGACTGCGGCCCAAGAAGCGGGCGAAGATTTCTGGCCAATGCCACTTCCAGATGAACTTCGGGCCTCCCTCGATTCGACGGTAGCGGATATGGCAAATATTGGTGAGCGGATGGGCGGCATGCTTGTTGCGGGTATTTTCCTGAAGGAATTCATCCCAGCCGAATTACCTTGGCTCCACCTTGATATCGCAGGTCCGGCCTACAACGAGGCGAAGCCCCACGGTTACACCCCGATTGGCGGAACTGGAGTTGCTTTCCGTTCGTTAATTCGTTTGGCTGAGATCACTTCGGCTAGCTAACCCGCCAGTTAGTTACTTAGCCCGAAGGCTGGCAAGATAAGCCCTAGCCCTTAAGTAGCTGATGGTATGCGGATGAAAGGTTGATCGTGGCTCAATTCGACTTGGTGATTCTTGGTGGCGGCAGCGGCGGATACGCCTGCGCCCTTCGTGCAGCGCAACTAGGAAAGAACGTTGCTCTTATCGAGTCAGGCAAATTGGGCGGAACTTGTTTGCACCGTGGATGTATCCCAACGAAGGCCCTCCTACATTCTGGCGAGATCGCAGATAACGCTCGCGAAGCCAGCAGCTTCGGCGTAAATGCTCAATTCCTCTCAATGGATATGGTCGCAGTTAATGCCTATAAAGATGGCGTAATTGCCAAACTACATAAAGGTTTGCAGGGTCTAGTTAAATCTCGCAACATCACTTTTGTTGAGGGTCATGGTCGTTTAGTTGGCAAAGACACCGTCGAAGTAAATGGCGAACGCTACACCGGAACTAACGTAGTTCTAGCTACCGGTTCTTATGCAAAAACGCTGCCAGGTTTAGAAATTGATGGAGTTCGAGTAATTACCTCTGACCATGCGACTCATCTTAACTATGTACCAAAGTCAGCAATAGTTCTCGGCGGTGGAGTCATCGGTTGTGAGTTTGCCTCAGTTTGGAAATCTTTTGGCGCTGAAGTAACCATCATCGAAGGGTTGCCACACTTAGTTGCTCTCGAAGATGAGTCAAGTAGCAAGCAACTGGAGCGCGCATATCGCAAGCGCGGAATAAATTTTGAACTTGGTGTGCGCTTTAAGTCGCACAGAGTTACGGCAGATGACGTAACCGTTGAACTCGAAGATGGCAAAACATTTACTGCCGATGTACTTTTGGTTTCAGTAGGCCGTGGCCCAGTTTCCGCGAATCTTGGCTATCAGGAGCAAGGGATCAACCTGGATCGTGGCTATGTACTAGTCGATGAAAAGTGCCGAACCAATGTGCCAGGAATTTGGGCAGTTGGCGATTTGATTCCGACACTGCAGTTAGCACATGTTGGTTTTGGTGAAGGTATCTTGGTGGCTGAAGAAATTTGCGGACTTAATCCTCGCCCGATTAATTACGACGGCGTTCCTCGTGTTACTTACTCAGAACCAGAAGTCGCATCTGTGGGTTTAACAACTGCCCAAGCAAAAGAGCGTGGCTACGACGTGGTTGAACTGAGTTACGACCTTGCCGGTAACGGAAAGGCACAAATTCTTCGCACCGCTGGTTCAATCAAATTAGTTTCGCAGAAGAACGGACCAGTTCTTGGCATTCATATGGTTGGTGCTCGCGTGGGCGAACTTCTAGCTGAAGCACAGTTGATCTTTAACTGGGAAGCAACCGCTGATGATGTTGCGCCATTAATCCACGCGCACCCTACGCTGTCCGAGGCGATGGGCGAAGCGCATATGGCACTTGCTGGCAAACCTTTACACGCACACGGCTAATTTAGAATTTAAAATAGGAAACCAAGGAGATAAAGAGATGACCTTCTCACTAACAATGCCAGCACTCGGCGAGAGCGTTACCGAAGGCACTGTCACACGTTGGCTCAAGAATGAGGGCGATCAGGTCGCTATCGATGAGCCACTCCTTGAAGTTTCAACTGACAAAGTTGATACCGAAATTCCTTCGCCAGTAGCTGGCACTCTTCAAAAGATTGTGGTTGGCATCGATCAGACTGTTGCCGTTGGTGCTGAACTTGCAATTATCGCTGATGCTGCAGCACCTGCCCAAGTTGCAACAGCTGCACCCGTCGTTGAAGCGCCAACACCGGTTGCGCCGGCAACGGTAGCCGCTGCCCCAGTTGAAGTTGCCCCAGTAGCGGTAACACCCGTAGCTGCTCCAGCTCCTACCAATGGAAGTGGCACAGTAATTTCAATGCCCGCACTCGGTGAATCAGTATCCGAAGGAACTGTCACTCGTTGGCTCAAGAAGGTGGGAGATTTCGTTGCAGTTGATGAAGCGCTGCTAGAAGTTTCTACCGACAAAGTTGATACTGAAATTCCTTCACCAATTGCTGGCATCTTGTTAGCAATTGATGTTCCAATTGATACCACAGTTGCAGTCGGCGCGCGTCTTGGCCTAATTGGTGCGTCGGGTTCTGCGCCAGCTGCTGCTCCCGCTGCTCCGGCGGCGCCAGTTGTTTCAGCTCCAGTTGTTGCAGCTCCAGTTGTCGCCGCACCAGTGGTAACACCTCCGCCAGCAGCGCCAGTTGTTGCGCCGGCCCCAGTTGCGACAGCTCCAATCTCGCAACCAACCGATGCATATGTAACTCCACTGGTACGCAAATTGGCCGCTGAGTTAGGCGTTAATTTAGCTAATATCAAGGGCACAGGTATTGGCGGTCGTATTCGTCGTGAAGATGTCGAACTGGCTGCACCTAAGAAATCCACACCAGTTGCAGTTGCCGCAGCTCCAATTGCAACACAAAGCGCAGCTCCAGCAATTACGATTTCACCATTGCGCGGAACCACTGTAACCATGTCACGTTTGCGTAAAGTTATTGCAGCACGAATGGTTGAATCGCTCCAAGTAAGTGCGCAATTAACTACCGTGATTGAAGTAGATGTTACAAAAATTGCTCGGCTACGTGAGAAAGCTAAGGCAAGTTTTGAAGCTCGCGAAGGCGTGAAATTATCGTTCCTTCCATTCTTTGCGGTAGCAGTATGTGAAGCGCTCAAACAACATCCGGTATTGAATTCATCTGTTGAAGGTGACCAAATCACTTACCATGGCGCTGAACATCTCGGTGTTGCAGTCGATACCGAGCGCGGACTACTTGTTCCGGTTATTCATAATGCTGGCGATTTAAATATGGGTGGCATTGCCCGAAGAATCGCTGACCTGGCCGCGCGCACACGTGATAACAAAGTTACGCCAGATGAACTTGGCGGTGGCACCTTCACGCTCACCAACACTGGTAGCCGTGGTGCACTTTTCGATACTCCTATCATTAACCAACCTCAGGTTGCGATCCTTGGACTTGGTGCCGTAGTTAAGCGACCAATGGTGGTTCGTGGTGAAGATGGTGGCGAAACAATAGCCATTCGTTCCATGGTTTACCTTGGCCTTTCTTACGATCACCGAGTAGTCGACGGTGCAGATGCAGCTCGTTTCCTGGTAACTTTGAAGGAACGTTTAGAAGGTGGCGCATTCGAATCAGATTTAGGACTTTAATTGCTACCACCACAACGAATCGCCATCACTGGTGCCTCCGGCTTAATCGGTAGCGCACTTGTCGGCTATTTAAAGTCTCAAGGTCACACCGTTCAACGGCTAGTTCGGCGCCCAGCGCTATCTAGTGAAGAAATTACCTGGGATCCAATAGCTGGCACCGTTGATTTGGATGCACTTGCTGGCGTCGATGCGGTAATTCATTTAGCTGGTGCAGGTGTAGGCGATAAGCGTTGGACCAAAAATTATAAGAGTGAAATCTTAAATTCACGATTGCTCGGAACTACCACAATCGCTAAGGCAGTTTCAACAGTTAAACCAGAAGTATTTATCTCAGCAAGTGCAATTGGATGGTATGGCGAGAGTGGAAATCGCTCTGTTATAGAAAGCGATCGGGCTGGCGATGACTTTCTAGCTGCGGTTTGTCGCGAATGGGAAGCAGCCGCAGATCTTGCTAGTGACATTAGAACTATTAAATTGCGAACTGGTTTAGTGCTTGATCCAACCGGTGGAGCCTTAGGTAAAATGTTGCCGCTCTTTCGTTTTGGATTGGGTGGCAAACTTGGTAACGGTAAACAGTGGTGGTCTTGGATAACATTGCACGATCAAATCCGAGCGATCGCCTTCTTGCTCGAGAACGAAATTTCCGGACCTGTAAACCTGACCTCACCTAATCCAGTAACAAACTCTGAGTTCACCGCTGGCCTGGCTCGCGCGATTCACCGGCCAGCACTTTTTCCAGTCCCTGCAATTGCATTGAAGATTGTCTTGGGTGGATTTTCTTGTGAAGTTTTAGGTTCAAAGAAGGTTTTGCCGAGCGCTTTAACCGAGGCTGGCTTTAAATTCGAGTATCCGCACATTTCATCGGCGCTCGATAAATTAGTCGATTAATTCGCTAAGACTGCTGCCGCAGCTAATCGACCTGATTTTAGCGCGCCATTCTGCGATGGTCCCACTTGACCATCGCCCGCTAAATATATTCCATCGCTGACTCTGGTCTGAATCGGTTGGGAAATCCGCTGGCCGCCTATTGGTAATGAGGCAGGTATTTCATATTTAGCAATCAATTCCCACTCGCGATTTTCGCAACTATAAAGTGCGGCCAGGTGTCGGCGAATTTCCGATTCTGTAACCCCCGTATCGGATGTCGAGGAAATTAGATGTTTTCCAGATGGCGCGTATTCGGTGACGAAATTGGAAATTACTAATGTATTTATAACTGGGCCGCTATTCTCGCCATCAATTATCAATTGGCCGTGTTCAACTGGGCAGGTTTGCGCAGTGTGATACCAAGTAGTGCATCCAGCTTGCTTTGGTACCGAAGTTAGATCCAATAATTGGGCTGAAGTTGTACTGTCGGTTGCGACGATAATTGCACTAGCAGCGATGCTGCCCGCATCTGTATTAACCAGACCTTGCACCAGTGAATCAACTGCGACTCCTAAGCGCAGGTCATCAACTTGAGCAGCTAGTGCACTTGAAAGTTGGGCTACTCCACCACTTGGAAGACCAGGCCTACCGGTTACGAAACTCTGAATAATCTCTAATCCAACTGGAGCAGAAATATTGGCCAATTCCGTTAAATACACGCCACGTAAGAACGGCTTAAGTACGAGTTCATAAGTTTTACCTAAACCTAAACCGGATAAATATTCAGCAATTGAAATATCTTCTTTTGGTTTTCCCAGGAGCGCTATCAGAAGGGAAAATTTCTCTGATAGTGATCCGGTCGAGTTATCAAAAACCGAAATTGGATATTTCCGCGGATCACCAATTCTATGTAAGCGGCCAGCGACTAAAACATTGATCGCTCGTTCGGCGAATCGGAAATCTAAATTCTCTAGTAGATTTAATCGAGCGAACTCTGGATATTTCGCATTGATCAATTGAAACCCACGATCGCAAGTAAAGCCATCAATCCGGTCGGATTGAACCCGGCCGCCTGGTCGATCACTTGCCTCAATCACAATCACTTCACGGCCGGCCTGTTGCAGGTTAACCGCCGCATTTAAACCAGCCAAACCCGCACCAATTACTACGACCGGTTTACTCACGGAAATTGATCTCTCGCGCCCGATCTAGAATTGTCGCAACTTCCACGATGGCAGCTTTGCTGACCGGCCAGTCATTTTTACCAGCCAGAGCACCAGCGACCAATGCGTAAAACTTCGCGTAATTTCCATCTTCGACTTTAATATCGTGAACTTCATCGCCTCGCAGAATCCGCGCTGCCGACTTAGTAGAAACCTGCCACTTGCCTGATTGCGGGCTCTGACCTGATCGCAACAATGCCTCTTGCGGATCTAAGTCACCAATGACTAGAGCCCCCTTCGTTCCCATCATGCGTATACGCGGACCAGGTGATCCAACTATTGAACTTACCGACAAATATGAATCCACACCAGAATGATGCTTCAGCACTAATACGACATCGTCATTAGAAGCACCACGAATACTTCGAACACTCGCGCTAATAAGTTCGGCTGGCCCAAACCAATCAAGAGCCGTTGATACTAAGTGTGATTGTAAATCGAGCAGCAATCCGCCGCCTTCTGCGGCACTGCTTTGCTCGCGCCAAGATTGGGCTGCCAGATCTGGACGAAATCTTTCAAATCTAGAATCGATTCGGAAAACTCTCCCAATTTCGTTATTTGCTAGCACCCGTTTAATGGTTAAGGAATCCGAATCGAAGAGTCGATTGAAGAAGGTGGTAACCGGAACCCCAGAATCATCCGAAGCTTTCAGTATTTCCAGTGTCTCGGCAAGATTTCTACCCATCGGTTTATCGACCACTGTTGGAATTCCAGCTTGAATTGCCGCCATTGCCTGCTCAACGTGAACTGAATTTACTGAGGCGATGATTGCTAGATCTAGGTCATGAGCTAAAAGATCTGACATATTGGAAACTATGACGGCATCTGGAAAATCAGCGCTAACATGCGCAACTCGATCTGGATTAGTGGTTAGAACCGCAACCAGATCGAGTCCGCAACCTTTAAGAAGTGGCGCATGAAAATAACGACCTGCAAGGCCGTAGCCGGCCATGCCAACTCGAAGCGCCATCTACTCTCCGAACCAATGTATTAGCTATCTGACTTAGCTAACTGAGATGGCCACCATACCCTAGGGCCAATTTCATGCACTAGCGCAGGGACGAGAATTGAGCGCACGATAATGGTGTCAAGTAGAACACCGAATGCCACAGCAAAACCTAATTCCGCTAACGGCACAAGTGGTAACAACCCAAGAACCGCAAAAGTCGCCGCTAGAACTACTCCGGCTGAAGTAATAACGGCTCCGGTAACCGTTACACCCTTAATTACACCCGCTCGAGTTCCCATCTTTTGTGATTCCTCTCGCACGCGAGTCATCAAAAAGATGTTGTAATCAATTCCAAGTGCTACCAAGAAGATGAAAGCGAATAGTGGGAATGAGTTGTCTCCCCCGGTAAAGCCAAAGATGTGATTGAACACTAGCGCGCAAACTCCCAGTGTTGCGAAGTACGAGAGCACAACAGTTCCAAGTAGAAGAACTGCGCTAAGTACGCTGCGCAGTAGTAAGCCGAGAATCACAGTTATTACCAACAAGATAATCGGAATAATCGTATGGTTATCTCGCTTGTTTGCGGTTCGAACATCAAAATAAACGGCACTGGTGCCACCAACAAGCGCTGAAGCATCCACAGATCTAGCGAGTTCGCGAATCTTTGGAATGTCGTTACCGGCTTCAACGCTATCGGGCGCTTTATCCAAAGTTAAATTAAGAATCGCCTTTCCATTAACGACTTTCATAGCCGGCATTGGTTGGCCCGGCATCGGAACTCCATCGAGCATTGGCACAACCGAGGCAACCCCCGGAGCTGATTTAACTGCGGCAGTAACTGCTTCTACCTTATCTGCTGAAATTACAATCTGAGTCGGATCACCTTCACCGCCTGGGAAATGTTTAAGTAGCAATTTCTGACCGATTACTGACTCTGGATTTCCAGTGAACGAATCTACGGTGCCGATTCCATCTGCCTTTAGCGTCGTCGATGCAAAAGCAAATAATAGAAGCACTGTACCGCTGATGACCCATGCTTTACGGTGATTGCGACCAATTGAATTAGCTACCTTTGCCCATGGGCCAGACATCACGTGATCATCACCATCAAACAATGGGCGGCGTGGCCAGAAAATCCAGCGCCCAAAAACTAAGAGAAGTGCTGGAAGTAAGGTAAGAATCGTAATCATCGAGCAAACAATTCCGATGGCACCGATTGGACCGAGGCCAGCAGTATTTGTTAACTTGCTAAATAGTAAAACCAGTAGTGAAATAGAAACGGTTGATCCGGAAGCAAGAATTGGTTCCCACACTCCCTTATACGCCGAGCGCATAGCGTCGAACCGATTTTCAAAATGGTGTAATTCTTCCCGGTAGCGCGCTATTAAAAGGAGCGCATAATCGGTAGCCGCACCAATAACTAAGACCGAAAGAATTCCTTGCGACTGTCCATCGACATCGATAATGTTCCTCTTTGCGAGAAGGTAAACAATTCCACCGGCTGTTGATAAAGCAAACAGCGATGACAGTAACGGGATGATCCATAAAATTGGCGAGCGGTATACAACTATCAAGATTAATGCAACGACGCCAAGTGTTGTTAACAATAGCGATGAATCTAAAGTTCCGAATGCGTTAAATAGATCGCCAAGGATTCCACCCGGACCTGTTACATAAGGAGTCACCCCGTTTGCTTTAGCTATTGGGGCAATATCAGCACGTAGAGCTGCGACAATGGCAGGAAGTACAGGCTTGTCATTGCTAAGCGTTTTGCTTATCGCGTTTCCATCTAGAGGTAAATTTGCCAAGATTGCCTTGCCATCTTGTGACGGAAATACTGTGATTCGCTCTCCTGGCGCCAAGTAATCTGAAATCTTAGAAGTCGTTCCATCGAGAGTTAGTGACCCAATACCGACCAAATGAGCATTTAGCGCGACAAAAGTTTCATTATCGCCTTTGCCTTCGAAGAGAACCAAGGTTGGGAAATTGAAAGTGTCCTTGCCCGAGAAGGTTGCGATCAGATCAGCAGCCTTTGTGGCCTCAGCGCCTTTGGGCAAGAAGGATGAATTGTTATTCTCTTGAACTGATGAGAGTTTCCCGAAAAGTGGTCCGAAAAATCCGGTGACCATAAACCAGGAAAGCACCACTAAGAGCGCGATCGCGAACGGCTTGCGATTTGAGTGGATACGACCTGGCTTAAAATTGGAAGGATTGGAAGTTATTGACACGAGTAAAAGCCCCCTGGCTGCCTCTGATGCGGAAAAATGGCCGATTGGATAGACCGCGATTCTACCTTTAGGCTAACTACTGTGCCATTAGAAGCCTTCCTCACATCAGGCCAGATTGCAGTGGCCCGGAGCGGCTTGGTGGAATATGAAACCGCGCTTGAGATTCAACGTAATTTCCATGCTGAAATCGTTGCCGATGAACGTCCAAACACTTTGATTTTATTAGAACATCCATCGGTTTACACCGCGGGGCGTCGTACCTCTCTTGCGGATCGTCCGTCAGATAGCACACCGGTTATTGAAGTTGACCGAGGGGGAAAGATAACGTGGCACGGACCAGGTCAACTGGTCGGCTACCCAATAGTGAAATTGGCTAATCGACTCGATGTCGTTGGTTTTGTTCGTCATTTGGAAACGGCGCTAATTAATACTTGTGAACAATTTGGGTTAGCTGCAATGCGCTACCCCGATCGCTCCGGAGTCTGGCTTCGGGATGCAAACGGTGACCGAAAGATTGCCGCAATCGGAATTCGGGTCGCTAAAGGCGTAACCATGCACGGTTTTGCGTTAAATGTTAATCCGGATTTAGCCGGCTTCAACCAGATTATTCCATGTGGAATTTCTGATGCCGATGTAACTTCAATGGCTCGCGAATTGAATCGCGAAATTTCAATTGCCGAAGTTTCGCCCATATTAGAACGTGAATTATTCGATGTATTAATAAAGGTGAGCGCATGACAAATGCACCAGAAGGCCGCAAGATGCTTCGAATTGAAGCTCGTAATGCCGAAACTCCAATTGAACGTAAACCAGAATGGATTAAAACTCGCGCCCACATGGGGCCGGAATACACTCAATTACGATCGTTGGTAAAGAGTGAAGGTTTACATACTGTTTGCCAAGAGGCTGCCTGTCCAAACATTTTCGAGTGCTGGGAAGATCGGGAAGCCACATTCTTAATCGGTGGTGATCGTTGCACCCGACGTTGTGATTTCTGCAATATCGATACCGGTAAGCCGTTGCCAATTGATCCTAGCGAACCAACGAAGGTTGCCGAATCAATCAAGAAGATGCATTTGAACTATGCAACTATTACTGGCGTTACTCGTGATGATCTTCCCGACGAGGGTGCTTGGTTATATGCCGAGACAATTCGTAAAGTTCATGAATTAAATCCAGGTACTGGCGTTGAAATGTTAGCGCCAGATTTCAATGCCAATCCAGATTTGCTCATTCAGATCTTTGAGACTCGCCCGGAAGTTTTTGCACATAATTTGGAGACAGTTCCACGAATTTTCAAAGAGATCCGTCCAGCTTTTACCTATGACAAGTCATTGTCGGTAATCACAATGGCTCGCGACCATGGTTTGATCACGAAGTCGAATTTGATTTTAGGTTTAGGTGAAACTCGTGAAGAGGTTTCACAGGCTTTAGTGGATTTACATGCTGCGGGTTGCGATTTGATTACCATCACTCAATACCTTCGTCCGACTAACAAGCATCACCCAGTTATGCGCTGGGTGAAGCCAGAAGAGTTCGTGGAATTAGCCGCTGAAGCAAATGCGATCGGATTTGCGGGAGTAATGAGTGGCCCGCTAGTTCGTTCAAGTTATCGAGCGGGTCGACTTTACAAGCAAGCACAAGAAGCCAAAGCCGCCCTCAACGGAAAAACTCTAAATGGCTGACCGCGTCTATCCCCCAGTAATTCTTGCCATTAAAACGCTCTGGAAATATTTGGGTCTTAAATTCACATTTACTGGTGATGAAAATATTCCGCGTCAGGGTGGTGCAATTCTTGCGATTAATCACATTGGTTATTTAGATTTTGCTTTGGCTGGAACAGCTGCGTTACCAGTAAATCGGTACGTTCGCTTTATGGCCAAGAAAGAAATTTTTGATAATAGGTTGGCTGGACCGCTGATGCGGGGTATGCACCATATTTCGGTTGATCGTGCCAATGGCTCTGCCTCTTTTGTGGCTGCACTTCGCGCTCTTCGTAGCGGAGAGATTATTGGTATCTTTCCAGAAGCTACGATCTCAACAAGTTTCGAAATTAAAGAGTTGAAAAGTGGCGTTATTCGACTTGCTATGGGTGCCGGGGTCCCCGTAATTCCAACAATTGTCTGGGGCAGTCAACGAATATTTACAAAAGGTGTCAAAAAGAATTTTAAACGAAATAAATTTCCAATCTATGTTAGCTTTGGTGAACCTCTTCACTTTCCAAAGGATGCCAATGTTGAAGTTGGCGAAGCCTTACTGCGCTCGACGATGATCTCAATGCTGAATGAAGTGCAAAGCCGATACCCAGATAGCCATGTGGGTCAACGCTGGGCACCTGCGCGTCTTGGTGGTACCGCGCCTGCTCCACTAAACTCCTGACATGTTTAATCGAAAGAAGAAATCGTCTAACGAACCAAAAGCTCCCCGCTTTAAAGAGATTCGCGATGCTTATCAGGTAACTAAATCAACCAAGCCTTGGATTGGCCCGGCTATGGCCGGCATTTTCCTAGCGGCTTGGGCGATCGGAATTGCAATTGGTTTCGCGGTCGGACATCCGATCTATCTCGGATTCGTCTCTCTTCCTCTCGCTGCACTAATCGCCTTCTTTATCTTTACGCGTCAGGCTGGTTCTGCTGCATATGCATCGATTGAAGGTCAGATTGGTGCGGGCGCAAGCGTATTAATGTCTATTCGCAAGGGCTGGACAACCACTCCAGCGGTTGCGGTAAATCGCAATCAAGACATGGTGCATCGTTCAGTTGGGCGAGCTGGCATTGTTTTAACTGGCGAAGGTGGATATGCAGTTCGGCAGATGTTGCAAGACGAAAAGCGAAAAGCCGAACGTTTTGCACCAGGTGTACCTGTCTATGAATTAATCGTTGGCGATCAGGAAGGTCAAGTGCCGCTTCGTAAATTACAGAAGCAGATGAAGAAATTCCCAAAGAAACTCACCGCAAATCAAATGCGCGAAGTGCGCGCACGGCTTAAGGCTGTTGGTGGGATGTCAATGCCTATTCCAAAGGGCCCAATGCCAACCCGCGGGATGAAGATTCGCTAGATTTTAATTATTAATTGCCCTAATTAACACGACCTGCTAATGAGTACTTACTAATTTTGTTTGACTAAACCGCTCGTGAATTCCACGACCATCTTCATCGTAGGTAATTGCGGTAATTACTAGCGCCATTAAGACCGTGCGGATCAAAGCCTGCAACGGTGACGGAAACCCGTCATCGGTGAAATTAACAACTTTCATTCTGAGTAGCCGATGCCCGAATGAGGCACCAGTGAGCGAAATCAAGATTGCATATTCTGCAATTAGAATTAAAGTAGTCGGCACTCGAGATCCGGTAACCCTCTCGCCAAAGCTGCCACCACCAGCGAAGAAGGCAAAGGCAATTGAGTAGGAGGCCAGCCAATCTATCGAAATAGCCGCAAGTCGTCGTCCAAGAGTTACGCCTTTGGGGTGAGCCATAGTGCGAGCCTAAGGCAAATCAGATGCTTTGGCGCACAACCAGCTTTTCTAGGCTCAGAAATGGAACTTTTTGGGTAGTAGCCAGTTTTTTAACATCGATGTAACACAGCGGTTATGACCTTTTGGCCGCTGGGGCATAGATTTCCACCTATAAAGCAAGGCCTCAATGGCGAGGAAACCGATTGGTTGATTCAGAACAGCCATCATCTCATTACAGGAGAAATATGTTTAAGAATTCTGCAGAAATCTTTGCATACATCAAGAAAGAGAACGTTAAGTTGATTGACGTTCGCTTTACTGATTTGCCAGGTATCCAACACCACTTCAATGTGCCAGTTGAATCGTTCGACGAAGCCGTTTTCACTGATGGTCTGATGTTCGATGGTTCTTCAATCCGTGGTTTCCAATCTATTCACGAATCAGATATGAAATTGTTGCCAGTTCCAAGTTCAGCGTTCATTGATCCATTCCGTGATGAGAAAACTTTGGTAATTCTTTTCTCAGTTCATAATCCAGTTGATAATTCGCCATACTCTCGCGATCCACGTGGTGTAGTTGCTAAGGCAGTTGAATACATGCGTTCACTAGGTTTCGCTGACACTGCATTCTTCGCACCAGAAGCTGAGTTCTATGTTTTCGATAGTGTTCGTTTCAAGACTGGTATCAATGAGGCCTACCATGAAATTCAATCTTATGAAGGTGCCTGGAACACTGGCGTTGAATACGATGCCGATGGCACACCAAATCGCGGCTACCGTACTCGCGTAAAAGGCGGTTACTTCCCAGTTTCACCGACTGATCAATATGCAGATCTTCGCGATGAAATGGTTATGGAACTTGGTCGCGCTGGGCTCTTGGTTGAACGCTCACACCATGAAGTTGGTACTGCTGGTCAGATGGAAATTAACTACCGCTTCAACGACATTCTTCAAGCTGGCGATGATGTAATGAAGTTCAAGTACATCATCCGCAACGTAGCTTGGGAAGGCGGCAAGACTGCAACCTTCATGCCGAAACCACTATTCGGCGACAACGGTTCAGGAATGCACGTTCACCAATCACTTTGGAAAGATGGCAAGCCACTCTTCTTCGGTGATGGCTATGGCGATCTTTCCGATATGGCGCGTTGGTATATCGGTGGTTTGCTAAAGCATGCTCCATCGCTACTTGCATTCACAAACCCAACTGTTAACTCATATCGTCGTCTGGTGCCAGGTTACGAAGCACCGGTTAACTTGGTTTACTCGGCTCGTAACCGTTCTGCTTGTATTCGAATTCCAATTACTGGTTCGAATCCAAAGGCGAAGCGCATCGAGTTCCGTTGTCCAGACCCTTCATCAAATCCATATCTAGCCTTCGCCGCAATGTTGATGGCTGGTCTCGATGGAATCGTAAATAAGATCGAACCACCTGCCCCAGTGGATAAGGATCTCTACGAACTAGAGGGTGCTGAAGCAGCTGCAATCCCTCAGGTACCAGGGTCCCTTGGTGAAGTATTAGATAGCCTCGAAGCTGATCATGCCTTCCTAACAAAGGGTGGCGTATTCGCTGAAGATCTAATCGACACTTGGATTCATTTCAAGCGTAAGAACGAAGTTGATTATGTTCGCTTGCGTCCACATCCAGCCGAGTTCGAGCTTTATTTCGATATCTAAATCGAAATAAAAATATAAACCCCGTCAGAAATGGCGGGGTTTTTGTTTCTTCAAAACCATTAAAAGTTAGCGAACCATTAGGATTACTCCATGCGTAAACGAGTTGCTGATTCCTTCCGAAAGTTTGTTGCTCTGGAAAGTGGCGGTGGAATCGCATTAGTGCTCGCTTCAGTTGTTGCTTTAGTAATAGCTAACACTCCCGTGAATACTCACTTCCATAAAGCAATCGATCCCTATCATTCCTTAACTAGTCAATGGTTAATGGCAATTTTCTTCTTCTTAGTCGGCCTAGAGATTCGAAATGAGATTCGCTTCGGTGAAATGCGGAACCCAAAAAACGCTGCCTTCCCAATAATTGCAGCACTTGGTGGCATGGCTGCACCTGCATTGATATTCCTTCTTATTAATCGTGGGACAACAGCGGCCAGTGCCTGGGCGGTTCCGATGCCAACCGATATCGCCCTTGCGCTGGGCGCTTTAGCTCTCTTAGGCTCTCGAATTGATACTTCGCTGAAGATATTTTTACTCACCCTTGCTATAGCCGATGACCTTTTTTCGATCGTGATTATCGGAATCTTCTACTCTAATGAACTAAGTTTAGGCAAAGTTTTTTCAACTATCGGAGTTGTTTTCGTTGCCCTGGTTATGCCCGAGATAAAGCGCTTCCCCACTACTACATTGATCAGGATTATTCATCCCTGGTCAGCACTACTCGTCATTCCACTCTTTGCCTTAACCAATATCGGTGTTGAATTAGACTTCGGAAATATCTGGGAGAGTATCTCATCACCAGTGTCTAGTGGAATTATTTTAGGAAGAGTACTGGGTAAAATAATTGGCATAACTCTTTTTGCTTGGCTCGCTAGTCAAATTGGAATAGCACGCAAGCCAAGTTCTGTTTCATTCTTGGAAATATCTGGCGTAGCGGCTCTTGCTGGAATGGGGCTAACAGTTTCGCTATTTATCGCAGAACTTGCGATTACAGATGAAATAATTATTCAACAAATAAAACTCGGCCTTGTTGTTGGAGCGCTTATATCTGCAGTAATCGGACTACTTATTTTGGCAAGATTTGCAAAGGCACAGGATTAAACCTTTTCCTGTGCCTTAATTCGCTCTCTTCCAAGAATCAGGTAGCCAAAAAACCCGATCGTAAGGGCGAAAAAAACACCAACATTTGCATAAGCCCATTGACCTGATTTACCACCGATTAAATCCATGAAATAACCTTGCCAACTCAACCAGCTAGCAAAGGTATTTGTGACAAAACCCCAGCCAACGATTGAACCAAATATAACTAGAAATACCGCTACCCAGTTGATATCTCCGTAGCGCCCAGCTGAATCGAATAAATCGACCTCGGAATAATCGCGAGTTCTCATAATTACATCAGCTACGAAAATAGCTGACCAGACCGCTACTGGTACGCCAAGCGTAATTAAGAAGCCTTGAAATGGCATAAAGAAGTTGTTAGCAAACCAAACGATGTATATCGTGCCAGCCAGCATAATGCTTCCATCAATAGCCGCAGCGACCGGGCGCTTAACTTTTAATCCGATTGAAATCAGCGTCAATCCAGAGGAATACAAGTCGAGTATTGCCCCACCAACTAACCCCAGAATTGCAATCAATGCAAATGGAATCAAGAACCAGGTGGGCAGTAATTGGGTAAGAGCGCCGATTGGATCCATTGCTATGGCATCACTTAACTCTTTGCTACTTCCAGAGAGCGCACTTCCGTAAATTACCAAGATGATTGGAACAATTGAAGCGCCAAATACAGTCCAGCCAAATACCGACTTACTTTTTACTGTGCGGGGCAAATACCTTGAATAATCGGCAGCACTATTTACCCAACCTAAGCCAATACCAGTAATTCCAAAGATTATTGCGCCCACTAACCCTGCTGAGCCCCCAGTTTTTATATCTTGAAGAGATGTCCAATTAACTTGATCAATAGTTAACCCGATATATATAAAGGTAGCCGCAACTGTTATGGCGGTGATCCATCGTTGCAGTCTCATAATCGTGGCATGACCGAGAACACCGCCGTAAATAGTTAATGAGACTGAAATTGCAAAGCCAAGAATTAATGAAATATTTCGATCAAGCGAAGTTGCTCGATCTAAGACCGTTCCGGTAGCAAGTGTTGCCAAGGAGACTAAAACTGTTTCCCAGCCGACGAAAACTAAATAGGAAAGTAACCCTGGTAATAAATTCCCACGTACACCAAATGCAGCCCGAGAAAGTGTCATAGTTGGAGCGTTTGAACGCTTGCCGGCAAATGAACTGATGCCAACTAAACCAAAGGAAGCGATAGTGCTAATTATTGCTGCAATAGTGGCCTGCCAGAAGGAGATTCCGAAACCCAGAAAGAAGGCGCCATAAGAAAGGGCCAATAATGAAACATTTGCACCCGCCCAAGGCCAGAACAAGTCACTTGCTTTACCGCTACGTTCTGATTCGGAGATGAAATTTATCGCATTTAACTCTGGTTTCATTAGATAGATTCTATCTCAGACCGTCACGGAAACCGCCGTTGTTGTAGAAAATTGCGATGCAATTGCTATACCTTTAGTAGAAGGATTGCTAAGAAACACCTATTTTATGCGACGACGTTCGACCAGCCACCAGATAAATATGAGCAAGGCAACAACCGTGAACTCAATTAAATGAACTCGATGATGAAAAATAAAATTCTGATGATGAGCGACATGATTAGAAGTAGCAAAGACCTCTTTCACCGTAGGTTGAGACGAGTCCGACGATGGATCCACTGTCGACTTGGTAGTTGGACTTTTAGTTGGACTTTTAGTTGGACTATTGGTCGGACTAGCTGCAACAGAAAACTTGAACTCTCCTTCAACTGGATGGCCATCTTCAGATACAACGCGGTAAACGACGAGGAAAATTCCAGTCCCTGTTCGATTTTCAATGCCTACTGTTAATCGAGCGCCACCGACTAAAGTTTTGCCATTATCGATTTGCACGCCAGATTGATTGAAGACTTTTAAAATATTGATCGATAAATCTTCAATAACTGTAAGGTTCCCATCAAATTCCACCATCACTTCTTCTGGTAGCTCAGTTAATTCAACGCCCCGTTTGGGTGAAGTTGCAGTAATTTGCGCATGCGCAAAAGCAGAGGAGACAGGCAGAAAGAGCAAACAGATTACTGTGGTAGTTGTGATCCATTTGCTCTTTCCGCCCATAATTAAGCCGCCTTGACTGTTGTTACTGAAGGAGCAGGACCGAACTCAGTATCTTCGGTTGCCGCTTTAGAAGTTCCATCGGTAATAGTCCAACTTAGATATAACGGCTTCTTCTTACCTCCGACTGCTGGTGCGTAGCAGATTTGTGTCGTCTCAAAGTTAATTAGCTGAGGAGTTGCAGCCCATTTAACTTTTAAACCAAAGTCATAGAAGGTGCCATCATCAATTGCATGTGCAAGAGTTAAAGCTTTCCAGGTGACTAAGTAAAAATCTGGCGTTTTATTTGCATCTACAGTTGTAGAAGCTACTACCGAAGTTTTGAAGCCATAGTGAAATTCAGGCGTTGGCTTTCCAGCTGCGGCTGGAACTTTCACGATGAAATCACTAGTTGGATATCCCTTACCTTGATATGTGCAGCCATGCCCAAGACTTAGATACACGCGACTAGATTGTCCAGCCACCAATGTGTATCCCCGCATTTGAACCGAGACGTGCGCATTTGCAGGCACCAAAGTAATACCCGTAAAAAGTGCAATTGCAGACAAAATTGTTAAAGCTTTTTTCATGATATTTCCCTAAATTTATAATTTGCTTTTTCCCGAATTAGCGCGACGAGAGAATTGAATATTCGGCTGATATCAATTGTCTAACTGTCGCAAACATTGGCGGCGCTCTCATTAGACGCGTTTGATCAAGTATCAACTTAAGAAAATCAAGACTTAATGCTCGGACTACTTCCGTAATAGAGAATTCGTCTGCGGCGAATGAAGAAAAAGGATCGGGCAAGAACCGTGCTAAACCTCTTTCCAGGATGTCTAGCGCGTTAAGTCCAAATCTAATCACTAGAAAAGTGGTTATCCCGCACCCCAAGTGCGAAATAGCCATTTTGAAAGATGAGCCGCTTAGATTCGAAGATAACGAGATATGGCCAAGAACTTGAAAGAGTAGTGTTAACGCGGCCAACTTGGAATTGGCGAGATGATGCAGATCGACTTTTTGCAAAAGAATAAAAGTAAATCCCCAGAAAATAATTGGAAGAAAAGAAAAGTTTGGGATTGCACCGCCAAGGAAGTGAGCCATGCCCATGCTCAGAAATAATGAGCTGGATGTAACAGTGCTTCTTACTATCTGTCGGTCCCGCATTTGTGTATTCTAATCTAAAAAGAAATCGAGGAGGAAATCCTTAGTTCCAGGCACTACCGAATATTTCTCAAGATCGGTGATTCCTTCAGAAGCAAGCAACTCATCATCGACAAAGAAGTTTCCTGTGCAGCTTTTGGAATCTCGATTAAGAATAATATATGCCGCATCAGCCAAAATTTCTGGCGTGCGACAAGCAGCAATATCTACTCCTGGAATCATTTGGAGAGCAGCGGTATCGATGGCAGTGCGTGGCCAGAGCGCATTTACTGCGATTCCTTCTTTGCGGAATTCTTCGGACATGCCGAGAACGCACATGCTCATGCCATATTTCGCCATCGTGTAGGCAACATGATGCTGGAACCACTTGGCTTTCATGGAAAGTGGCGGCGATAAGGTCAAAATATGGGGATTACGGCCCGCTTTGGCAGATTCGCGAAGGTGAGGAATAGCGGCTTGTGAAGTCAAAAATGTACCTCGAACATTTACATCAAACATTAAGTCAAAACGCTTAGCCGGAGTAGCTTCAGTCTTAGTTAAATTTATCGCGCTAGCGTTGTTAATCAAGATATCAATGCCACCAAAAGTTTCAGCTGCTTTAACGATGGAGGCAGCTATTTGATCTTCATCGCGGAGATCGCATTGAATTGGAAGTGCAACTCCCCCTGCTGCCTCGATCTCGGCAGCAGCAGAGTAAATAGTGCCAGGTAACTTTGGATTTACTTCAGCGGTTTTTGCGGCGATGGCAATTGATGCACCATCGGCAGCTGCTTTGAGTGCAATTGCTAAACCAATTCCGCGTGATCCACCTGTGACGAAGATACGTTTTCCGGCCAGTGACATTATTTGCCTTTCTTGCTCATGAAATTCATGAACGCCATCATGGCTTCTTCGGATTGAAGCGCCATTGCGAATAGTTGAAATTCTGCCTTCATCACCGCTTCAACGGCATCGTGCTTGCTCGCCTTTAGTAACGCTTTAGTATTGATAATAGCTTGAGGTGGTTGCTGGGCAATCTGCGAGGCAACTTTTTTAGCTGCTTCAAGTACATCAGAATCAATTGTTGTTACTAGACCCATTTCTTTAGCCTCATCGGCGTTAAAAGACTCCCCCGTCATAAAAATTCTTGCCGCTCTTTGATATCCAACTAACAAGGGAAAGAGATAACTCGAACCGGCTTCTGGAACCAAGCCCAGTGAAGTAAAGGGCATTGAGAAGTTCGCAGAAGGTGAGGCAAGAACTACATCACAATGCAGCAACATCGTGGTGCCTACCCCTACTGCATTGCCTTTTACTGCGGCAACAAGCGGCTTCGGGAAATTCAAAAGCGAAGCAAGAAATTTTGCTACTTCAGTGTCATCACTTGTAGGTGGATGCTCCATAAAATCTTTGATGTCATTGCCCGCAGTGAAGTGATCGCCTTCGCTAGTAATAATTACCGCACGAATACTGAAGTCTCCAGCAGCTTCATTTAATCCACTGGCCAACGCCCCATACATTTCGCGGGTAAGGGCGTTCATCTTCGCGGGTCGGTTGAAGCTGAGTGTTAGCACTCCATCTTCGCTCTTATTAGAGATCACATCGCTCATGAGCTTAAGCATAGGGTTACTTACCAGTATTTCGGAGTATTCTGAACTTTGACGGAGACCTCAAAGTGATAGTCAGAGATATCATGATCAGTTCCCGCGAACATTCGCCTATTAAGCGTTTGATACTTCAGCTGCTCTGCGAAGGCAAAATTAGTAGTGCAATCGCTATCGAGAATGGGCGCACCTAACAGGTAATCGAAAATACCCTTAGCCGAAGTGCGAATGCATTTGGAATTAAGGCAGATTCGCAGAAGAAAGCAGTAGTCGTTGAAGCAACATTTAAGGGACAGTCGCTTCGGGGAATGCTACTTAATGCTCGCGCATTTTGGAAGTTGGGTCAGATCGATTCGATCCCAGCTCTAGAGTCTCTTTTTCCTCTATTGTTGCGCTCCCACGTTGCTGCTTTGAATCAGATTAGCGCTCAAGCTTTCCGCTGATGAAATCTTCAGTCTTAACATGAGCTTGCTCATCGGTGTATT
>Ga0214923_10000968_pt1 | contig 42066 bp, 48 predicted proteins | sample LL1510_MetaG_FD_177993 | JGI IMG/M metagenome (GOLD analysis project Ga0214923, IMG submission 177993) | Freshwater microbial communities from Lake Lanier, Atlanta, Georgia, United States - LL-1510 | ecosystem: Environmental > Aquatic > Freshwater > Lake | place: USA: Georgia | collected... | reverse complement strand
GAAGTTGTTACTAATATTGACAGACGCATGTTTCAATTACAGACTGGCAAAGTTGCGTTGGCACGTCAGATTTGTTCTTCTTTCTTTCATTCCTCCTCTTGGTAGTTCTTTAGTTGACGCCAGCGTCAACTAAAGTTGTACTTTTTGTAGCCAAAAAGTTGAAATGGTGACCCAACTTAACGTATAAATAGGACTCATTAAGAAATGGGGGCCAAAATTTCTCAGCATGACTGCGTCAACCTTGCAGACCTACCGGCGGATGTCTATGAGTCTATCGTCTCAGAGACGTACACTGTTCAGAGGAACCCTAAAAATTCGGATGACCCGGTTCCTGGGACTAGGGGAGCCCGCGAAGATGAAGGGTGGATAATCCCTCGAGAGCCTCTTCAATCGTGGAAAGCCGCCCATGCCTCCTTTGTAAGAGACGAACATGTTCCGATCTGGAGGTTCAACATGACCAATGGACAAGACCCCTGTGACCCCGCATTTCTGTATGGCTGGCGCAAACATGGAACCTTCTGGCCTACGCGGTTGATTGAATGGGAAGAGCGCGAGGCCTGGTTCACCTGGCTTCTGACACAGGTAGAGACACTAAAGACTCCGTTGCAGAAGCAAGAGGAGAAATAGAAAGTTCTGTATGTTCACCAAAAGATGTTGTTTTAGATGTTTATTTTTGTTTTTGTTTTTGTCTACTGGTCCAGTTCGTTCAGCTCTTCTTCTGTTAGGGCCTTTATTTCATCCAGAAGTTCCCGTTGACGTTCATCACGATGAGCACAGAGGCCACAGTGGGGTAACCCATCTGTCTCGAGTACCAAAGTATGCAGAACCTTTTTGGCTAGACGATGCGGTGTCTTTTGTGCTTCTTTAACAAGGTCTAGCAAGAGAGGTGTGGCCAGCTCTTCTGGAGTGCTTACATCCACAATTTTCTGCAGAAGAGGAAGCCAGTCTTCGTCCAGTTTTTTGTTGGTTAACAGCAATTGTGCCAATGCACTTCTCACTGACAAATGCTGACCATCGCATTGGGACATGGGATGACAAGATGTGCAATTCATAGGTAACTTTCTTAAGCTACCCCCTACAATGAAGGGGGAGGCCCTACGGTGTCAACTTTTAATGTTACGTATAGTTATATTAATATCAGTCTCAGGAATCCAAGCTATAACAATACAATAAGCTGTTTTAAACATTTCTTTTACTTGTTTTTTAGAAATATAACGCCATGATTCATAAGCATGCATAGACTCTGGAAAGATACATGAATAGGCCCATGCATCTTCAAATGTAGTAAATGTATCTATATCTATTATACCGGGTTCTCTATATGTTACACGCCACATTAATTTAGTCTACATATTAGTCTTATTGTTAACGCAAAAAATTATTATCTAGAAATAGTAATGTTAGGAAATCCGGTACATTCTTGGGGAAATACTCCGTATCATCAACAATCTTCGTTTGTTAATTCAGCCGGTAGACGTGGTGGTCATACAGATATAGAACCATTCCTATATAAAGTAGCAAGAGGTATGGATAGAAATGGTCAGCTTCTTGGTTTTAATGAACGTCTAAATTCTGCTTTAACATTTAATGATTATGTGGCCAAGAATCCTCACCAGAACTGGCCCGAGTTGATCAGTCCTCCGAATTATACAATGCGTACTTCTCCACTCTGTCTTGCTGTAGAAAATGCTAATCTACCTATGGTAATAGTTCTGTTATCTTTGGGTGCAGATCTGGATATTAGCCCTATGTGTAGTAATAAAACACCATTGAATAGATCTAATAATTATTCTTCTCCTGAGTCTGATGCAATAAAACTGTTTATGACCTGGGTTGCTGATAACAGAGCGTTTATTAGTGGATATCTTGAACCATATACTTCGGAACAATTAAGAGATTTAATATTAACATATTCTCAAGACATTCAAGACCTTCCTAAAAATACAACAGCACGTAAATCTAATGCAAATCTGCTTAGAGCAAGACTATTTAAGGGAGGGAGTCGCAGACGTAAGAATCGTAAGACTAGAAGAGCTGTTTAAAAAAGTTGAATACATATTGCAACCATAGTAATACATACTCCTTTTACGAAGACGTAAATGGATTCTGTTTTACAGCATCTTATGCCTTTCTTTGATACGTGGGAGGCCCGTTTTCTTAGACGCGTGTCTAAGCAGTTCAAACAAGCAGTGGCAGACCATCCCTGGACCACTTGTCAGCCTATTCGTGGCAAGATACAATGTTGGAGGGCATGTTTCCCCAATGCTACTATTGCATCTTGCTGGGCAGACTATTTTCCACGCAAAACTCCTGTGCTAGACAGTGATCTGACCTACTTTGTTGGTCTCAAAGAGCTCAATGTCAGTGACCAATCAATAACAGACAATGCATTGGCACCTTTCTCAGACCGAGGAATCCACACTCTAAATGTGTCAAACTGCCAAAATCTCACAGATGCAGTATTCCAGTTCTTACAACACACACAGGACCTGAATGTTAGCTCGTGTTGGCAGATTACAGGCAGTGGGTTTCCCCATATCAAGGGAATCCCCAAACTCGACATACGCTACTGCCTAGGTCTTGACAAGGACAACTTGGTGCACTTGGTCGATGTAAAATGTCTAATGATGACTGAGGAAGAATCTCCAAGTGATAACATGTGGTATTGGTAGGGATGAGTGAAGGAGCTTTTATGGAGTTAGTGAGTCGTGGGAAAAAGGATGCATATTTTATTCAAGATGCAAATAAGTCGTTTTTTGGTACTCCTTATGTCCAACGCCATCCTTCTACATTTGAAACTCTGTATCAAGAAACTGAGAATCCCGCTATTTTTGGACATTTTGTAGATATCGAGATTCCTAGATACGGAGACATACTACAATCAGCCGAAATCCGGATTAAGATGCCTACATGGCTCCCAGATAGAATTGCTACTCTGAATTCTAACATTCATCTAGATAAAACTGGGTCTTATACTCCTGACATTCGTATTGGGCCTAATCGGCTGTATTATGGTTGGACAAATGGTATTGCTAATTTCTTAATTAAACGCTGGGTTCTTATGATGGATTCTATACAGATTCAAGAGGGATTCGGTGATTATAATGACTGGCAACCTCTGTCAGATACTACACATCTCAAAGCACCTCTTTTAAATTATTCCACAGGGACACATGACGGTTCTGATAGTAATATTCAACGCAATGCTACTCCTCCCGAACTTACTTTTATAGTTCCTATTGTAGGTCCCTTACCTATTGCTGCATTAAAAGCCCAGCGTCTTATTTTACGCGTCTTTCTAAATACAAAGGATCTCATGGTTGAAAGTTCGGCAGATAGTAATGGAAATCCAGAAATTTGTCCTGCACCATGGGGCGAACCAATATATATTAATGGTGTTCTACAACCTGAAACAACATTCACAAAGTATCAGGTCGGCAATCCACAAATTAGAGGCCGATTTGAGATTATCCATGTAAATGAAGAGAGTAGAGCACAATTAAAATCCGATTCACATGCTATTTTATTTAAACAACAGTGTCGCCAAGATTTTGTTTTAGATAATACAATGTGGCCAACAAATTCAGGGCAGACTACTACCAAAAATATACGGATAGAACTTCAAGGATTGTTTCAACGGCTCTTTCTTGGTCTAACATCATATGCCCGTAGTCGTCAAAATAAGTACAGAGATCTGTCACCTCCGTTATATGGTCCTATACTACCTGAGAATCTACAGTTTGTTAATTCTATGTCGGTTTCCATAAATAATCAAGAAAGAATTAGTTCATGGGCCACATCAACCTTTCAGGAACTAACACAGAATTTGCAGATGAAACGGGACATCACTAGGAAATTGTATTTCATTGTATTTGGTTCTTATTTAGAGATTGATGAACCGGCGGGGGCAATGAATTTGGCTAGAACACAAAAAGCGGTTTTGTCGTTGACATTGAATAATATTTTGCCAGATCCACAGCTGGGATCTAAGTTAACTTTGGCTTCTCTGATGGGAGATGCGTGGAATATTTTGGATGTAAAAGATGGAATAGCCAAGGTACGGTATATGGATTAATTAACAGGTTACCTTAACAGGTTACCTTAACAGGTCACCATAGCCCCTTATCTCCACGGCGGGTGGTAGCTATTGTGTCGGCATTGTACTCTTCATCTTCTTCCTCTTCTCCTTCTGAGTACTCAAACTGTCCGTCAGAAGCAAGTGTCAGATGATGATGAAATTCTGACCTTGACCTGTCCTTTGTCTTGTCCTTGCCCTTGTCCTTTTTAGCCATGAGTGTTGGCTCTGGCTCCGGTTCCGGCTCCGGTTTTACCGGTTTTGTCAAAGCCGCCGCCTTGTAGTTGAGAGTCAGAATTGGTTTGGTCGTTGCCGAACCCAGAGAAGGATAGGCCGACTCTGAATTGATGTTTACGGCCTCCTCATATCTGTGGCGCTCCTTTCTTGCCGCCAATGCCGCCACTGTAGCCTCCCTCTCTTGAAATGCGTTGGAACCATGAGTTGTTTTCTTGCTGGCAAACGCCGACCATCCTGTTGAGTCAGTCATCTAACTCCTATTATATGAATAATAGGGCTTAGGGCTTCAACTTTTTAGTGAAAAGTTGACGGTGTTGGTGCTATAGACTTTATAGCAGGGTCTTGAAGACAAGATCAGAATGAATATGTTGTCCTGGCTAGAAGCATTCGAGAGTTCACACAAGTTGGAAGAACTGTACGTTGAGGGAACACGGCTTGTGGCATCTAACATGTCCGTTGATGAGCTCGGTATTGAGCTCAGCCGTCTCCATGAGATTGTAACCAAGCAGATTGGGAAGTACCCTGATACTTTGCCCGAAGAAGCAAAAATTGTATGGGACTACATTGGCACGCTTAGTTATCCCTACAAGTACTGGACCATCCTGCGAACTTCTCTGGAAGACGGCACATTTCACAAGCTTGATCTGTCTACCGTGTATTCAGAAGAGCTAGAGGAGGAGTTTAAGCGAGCGCATCGTACCACGGTAGCACAGACCCTAGTCTTCTATTTACGTGGTCTGGAAGTGGCCCATGACCAGGCTATTTGCATCCTCACTGGCATGTCTGGTCTATGGTCAGTAGAACAGTTTCTGGCCAAGTCCAAGAGCGAGATTGCAGACCTCTTGCAACTTGAACCTGACATGCGAGAACTCTTAGGGACCTGATAAAATAAGACCCCGTCCGTGGCTTTTCTGTTGGTCTGCAAGGGACCATTCATCCGGAATGTCATCCGGAAAATACTTATCATAAAAAGCCTCGTACGCCGCATCATCAGGGACCTCAACCGTGTCTCCGTCAACCTTGAAACCGGCCTCTGCAGTAACACGTCTCCAGAATGCACATGCTGATGGCAAGAGCAAGATAGGTTCCCGCAGATCCTGGATGTTAGTATACTTGTACATCATGGAGCCCCGTGTTGTCTTGGCATGCAATGCCTCAACAGGAATTGCATACAGACGGGCCTTTCGGCCCTCTTTTTGCGTCAGGCGAAGCATCTCAGGAGCAACGAGATTCTTTTTTTTTGCGATTGCTGCCAAGACTCTGGAACATGTGGTGAGAACAGTGTCAGGAGTCAGAACCAGATTCTTGAATATCTTGGGGTCATTGGGAGCTCCGTGGGCCAACCATGATTCTTGGAGAACGTGAAGATTCTCTTCGGAAACATAGAGTTCCCATGCCCAGAAATAGGCCTGTTGATTTACGGTGCGAAGGCATAGCTGAAGAGCAGCAACGACTTCATCGAGTTCATAGAGATTACGTGTAAGCATAGTAAAACGTTCTTACGTTTACTGCTAATGATTAGTGGTTAAAAAGCCCCGTGTCAAATTTAAATGCGGTTTACGCCCAGACCTAGACCAGATGCAGACCATACCTTCAGCCATACTACAGGTGCAGTTTGACCAGGAGCACCCTCAGCCTTTGCTGCATCTGCACCATTAACTAAAGCCGCCGCCCTCCAGGTAGAAAGCTTTAGACTAGGAGACGTTATCAGTGCACTTTGGCCAGTTAAGCCAGTGCCACTGTAAACATGAATCTCAGAACCTAGGTCACGGTAGATTGCACCAACTGAGCCAGGAGTCTGAGGAACAATAGTGGGAGAAAGACCCGTAGTAGAATCTTGTTGAGGTAACTCAGAAGCTACAGTACCAGAGCTCCCACTGTTATTATAAAACACCGTGCTAGGCTTAGTAGGAGAGGTCATCACGAATGCACCGCTTGCATCTGGTGTGGCATCAGTTACGATAAAATACTTGCCAGAAGAAGGCTTCTGCCGAAAACTAGACATAACAGAAGACATTTATACTCAGGGTAAACAATTTTTTATTGGCTCAATGTTCTAAATAATTTCAGGAGCTTCGCATCTTTATCTTTGGACCAATCGGCCTTTGTAAAAGGAAATCCATGTAATGGTTCCCATCCTCCAGCTACGGGTTTTAGAAGTTTATTTTCTTTTTCTAAACGTTTAAGCAAGTCCAGGAGGATCAATGGGCTCTGGATTGGTAAAAATCCCAGATCCACTCGAATTCCTTCCAGGGGATATTCTTTTCCCGTAGCCGTCATTCGTGACTTGGTAATATCGTAATATAAGATAGTTATATATTCAGGGCCACTACGATTATCTGATTCAATGTATAACTTCCAGGAAGGTGGTGGTGGAATATGGCGTCTGGCCGGAATTGAATATCCAGGAACTGTACGCAACATTACTTGTTTTAATGCCTTGAAATCACCAAGAGTTAGATGTGCTCCTGACGGAAGAGTGGCAATCTTATTTTCTTTGTGTTCGGCTACTATACGGTCATTTAATCTAGGAGCCAGAGTGCACGAACCATCATGAAGTCGGACTAGATTTTGTAGTTCAGGGAGATTATATGTTATTAGGTCTTTTCCAGTTAGAGGATCTTTGGTATACTTACAATTCTTACTAAGCCAAGTTATGATTGAATTGCGATCTTCCATTGGTACAGGTCCGGAAAGACCTTCTATTAATCTATCTGAATCTGACATAGAATCTAGATTTCTGACTTCAGGATACAGTTTCTTATATGTGTCTCCACCTATTTTAATACATCTTCTAGTCATTCTATTAATTACATATCCGGGTTTACATGCTTCAATTGGTTTTGGAGCTAGTTTTGGAGCCTGGTACGGTTGATAAAAAGGTTTTGGAGCTTGGTAAAAAGGAGTTGGAACTTGTTTAGGAGCCCTGTAAAAAGCTCTATATGGACTATAAGCCATAGCTTCTTGAACTTCTGCGTTTCTAACATTGCCTTGTGCATATAATCTTTTACCTACGTTACCCGTTGGAAGAACGCATCTACGTGTTCGTTTATTTAAGATTAATCCAGGTGGACACTGCATCCTTACTTAGTATATATATTCTTTGTCTAATATAAATGGCAAACTATGCAGCTAAATATGGAGCTCAGTTAAATGCTGGAAATGAATTCCTTGCACAACTAAAAGCAAAAAGGAATCCGTTTTCACTTGTATCTGCACCTGCACCTGCTGCAAGATATACTGTAGCTGGATATTATAACCCCTCTTCAGAAACATATGTTGAAACATCAGACCCTGACTTAGCTGCGTCCTGGGTAAAACCTAACACTTCTACTAGAACAGTACGATCTCAAGGTAAAGTTACATATAGAGGTGGAAGTCGTAGAAGAAAAACCAGGAAGTCCCGGAAATAATCTATGCGTTTAATATATGGTTCGCAGAACGAGAAAACAACATGGAGGAGCTGGCTGGCAGGAAGAAGCAAGGGCCAAGGCCGCAGCAAGTTTGGAAGCAGCAGAAGCAGCTAAGATAAGACGCTATGAGCTTACTCCCGAACAGGCTCAAGAAAAACTAAACAGAATAGCCGCCATACAACGTAATGCCGTACGCCAGGCAGAAGCTAATGCTGCCAATGCTGCTAAGGCAGCGGCCCGTAAGGCTGAACTGAATGCAATCAGAAATACACACAAACAATTTTCTAATTCTAATCGAAATGCCGAAGTTGCCAAATTAGGTGATTATTCTAGTTTTAGCAGAGCACTGAAGAAGATAGGGACTCCCGTAGTGGCGGCTGCACTTAGACAGAAGGTTGCATCTATGTCTCGGAATAGCTACGAAAAATTAAAGAATGAATTAATTGAAAATGAACAACAGGATTTAGCAAATAAATTAGAGTCTCTGGGTGTTACGCCTATGGGAGTATCTACAAAAGCTAATGTTACTCCTTCGTTTAATAATAACGGATACAATCAAAATGGTTATAATATTATTGGTAGAAATAGATTAGGTTATAATAGAGAAGGGCTAAATGTATGGGGTCAACCAAAACCTATACAAGCACAAGGAGAATCAAACGAACATTATACAGCCCGCTTAGAAAAAGTTTCTTTAAATAATAAAGCAGTACGCAATAGCTATGGTGGATCTCGTAGAAGTCGCAGGAATCGCTTTTAAGAATAAAATGATTTAACTTTTGGATGACACACTACAGCCTTTGACTGGATTCTATGGATATATAGACCTTCCAGTGAACGGACTCGAGAAAGAGCAACATAGGCCTGGCCATATTCAAAGACCGATGATCCAATATCAATAAGAGCCAAATCAAGAGACATTCCTTGACTCTTGTGAACTGTTATTGCATATGCTATTCTCAGTGGAATCTGAGACCGACCAACTCCTTCTGGAAGAAACCAAGAGGCCCGTTCAATAGGAGTCGGCGAACCATTCTTAAATTTAACGATTGGTAGCCCTGCATCTGTATATCCCATTATAATACCTCGAGATCCATTGACAAGTTCAGAAGTTAGATTACGGATTAACATAACCTGTGCACCGACTTTGAGTTCTAACATTGGTTCATATGGTGCCGATTTATCTAGTTTATCTATGGCTTCTTGAGTAATTTGTGCACCTTTTTTTGATGCATTTACAGCTTCAAAGACCCTGGATTCTCCATTCAAGGTATCCATGTTAGCCTTATTAATCTTGTCAACATCCGAATTCCGACTATAGATAAGTGTCGGCTTGATTTCAAGTGCCGACCAATCTAGTCGGCGCGACTCTAAAATCTTGATTGATTCGGGTGTTAGAGCTCCTAGACGGGCCTCTGTTAGAATCTGTTGAAAAACCGGATCAGACTGTCTAACAATCTGAGTCAGAGTATGGGTTTCATCAATAAGTGTTGACCATATAGATGATTCAAATGCAAAGGCTGAATTTACTGGTGGAAGTTGACAGAAGTCTCCTACTAAGACGAGCTGAATACCACCGAATCGTTTAGGACCACGAATTCGCTGGGCTATTAGATTCAGTTTTTCCAAGAGTTCTGGACTCATCATGGATATCTCATCAATAATAAGAATACGGGTTTCTTGCCAGTCTATACGAGCCTTTGGATTTTTTAAGATTTTTGTTGCAAGAATACTCGGAGATTCTTCGCCTAGACCAATAGAGGCCCAGCTATGGAGAGTTCTAGCTTGGATAAGAAGAGCAGCACAACCCGTCATTGCGGTCACAGCTACAACGATACCAGCATCGCGGGCCCAGTCTACAATAGTCTTGATTGTATAAGATTTGCCTGTACCACCTGCACCTGTAAGAAATATATTTTTCCCTTGTTTAACTGCTTCTAGTGCCATTAATGTCTTTTTGACCGTGTTTTAGTTATCAAGTTTTTATGCCTTCTAGTTCTTTTTCGGCCACCTTTATGATTCGGACCACTCGGACCACCAAGACTAACAGCCCTATTTAATGCATTCCATCTAGCTTGTTCTGCATTTGAAATACCTGTACTAAAATTGCTAGGATCACTTGCTACAGAACTAGATCTTCTAGGTCCACTAGGATCTTCTTGGGATAGTCTCTTTAATACCATTTGTTTTTCATTTTCTGATATATTTGTGTTACTTGTAAGTAATAAATATTCTAATTTATTTAAGTCTGTTTTTTGTGTTTCATACTCTTGTTTCTTATTCGACCAATAAGGTGAATCAAGCATACCGGTTTTATCTATTAACTGAGTTAAAACTGCGTTTTTTAGTTCAAAATCATCCGTTTTGTTTAACAGAGCATTTAATTCATCAATTGTTTTTTCTATTTTTCTTGTTGGAGTATTAGTTTTATTAGAATATCCTTCTGTTCTTAATATATTTGCCAATCGATTATATGACATATCTACTATAAGAAATATAAAATTTGACCAGTTAGTTTGGCAAAAATATGCCAAACCAATGGCAGAAAATCCCCGACTCAAGTATCGAATGGCAGAAATTGCTATTATTTCTCCTAATGAGGCTGTAGTAAATCAACATGATTCTGTACAGATTCATGAGGTAGCTATAGCCAAGAGGAAGAAGCGGGAGGCAGAGGAGCCTCTTCTTCAATCTAATCCTAATCGTTTCGTCATATTTCCCATACAACATGCAGATATCTGGAAAATGTATAAGGACCATGTATCTGTATTCTGGAGGCCCGAAGAGCTTGACTTGTCCAAAGACATGAAAGACTGGGTAAAATTGTCTGCAGGTGAACAGCATTTTCTCAAACGCGTCCTAGGATTCTTTGCCGGTTCGGATGGTATTGTAATGGAAAATTTGGCCCAGCGATTCATGACAGAAATTCAGATTCCAGAGGCAAAATTCTTCTATGGTGTTCAGATGATGATGGAGACGGTTCATTCTGAGAGCTATTCTTTGCTCATTGACACCTATATTGAGGAGCGGGCCGAGAAGACAGATATTCTTCGGTCTATCCAGACTGTTCCGTGTATTCAGAAAAAGGCTGAATGGGCTCTTCAATGGATGTCTTCGGACGAAGCTGACTTTGCTACGCGTCTAATGGCATTTGCTGCGGTCGAGGGTATTTTCTTTAGTGGAGCATTTTGCTCAATCTTCTGGATCAAACAGCGCGGAATCTTGCCAGGTCTAACAGCATCTAATGAGTTTATTGCCCGTGATGAGGGCCTGCACACGGATTTTGCCTGTCTCCTGTATTCCAAGTGCAAACACAAGTTGCCAAAGACAAAGGCACACAAGTTGATTCGAGAGGCTGTGAAGATTGAAAAAGAGTTTATTACCGAAGCTCTGCCCTGTTCGTTAATTGGAATGTCGGCCCCGCGCATGGCAGATTATATTGAGTTTGTAGCTGATCGGCTTCTAGTCACTATGGGCTATCCTAAACTGTGGGACACGGCCAATCCTTTTCCATGGATGGAAAAGATTTCACTAGAAGGCAAGGACAACTTCTTTGAGAAGCGTGTGACTAATTATGCATTGGCTTCTGTGGGCCAGGATTCAACTAAGAGCGGGTTTTCTTTGTCTGAAGATTTCTGAAACCGTTCGGTTTCAGTAATCTAAGGCCCGTTATACGGGCCGAGGACTTTTTAAGCAAAGCTTAAAAATAAAAATAAGATTCCAAGACAATTCCTCCAAATGCCAGTATTGCAGTAATTATATATGCCGGTGATTTTGTTAATTCAAACATAAAGAAATTAATACACAGTAAAAGCGTACAGTATATCAGAAAAGTTCTTGAACCTCTACTAAGTCTGTTTCGACATATTGGACATGTCTGTTGTATTAATAACCACTCTTGTAAACACGGTCTACAAAAGGAATGATTACAAACTGTAGTAATCATTGCTTTTTCTTCTAAACATATTGGACATGTCATTGCTTACTATAAAAGTGAAACTATTACGGCCTTTTAAGTAGGGGCATGGGTTCCATTACTTCAAAACCAGTATCTACATGTTCTATATGTCTCGATACTATGAACAAGGATTTAAATACTCTGGACTGTGGTCATTCGTTTCATACTTCCTGTGTCTCTACATGGTTCCAACATAAGACTAGTTGCCCCCTGTGTAGAAAAGATCAGAAACAAGATGAAGATTATGTTACACTACGAGTAACGTGGACACAAGTTGGTGATCTATGGACCCGTAATGTCATTGTGCTCAGTTCTCCGTTCACATGGAGACCTGCCGATGGCCCTATGCCTCCCGCACTACAGGCATGGATTGCTGACAGATAGAGACTTCTTTCGTTTCATAAGTAAATACTGGTCTTGCACCGTAATGTTTGAGAGGTAGAAATGCCGATGATAATTGTCGATGTTTACCCGTCTTAATATCTTTGTTATTCTTTTTTTGTCGTGAACAATTACAGATTAAGATTGTCTTGTATTGTGTAGTCAAAAAGTCCATAAAATCATAGATTTCTGCTGTTGTCCAGTGTTGTAATACATCTTTCAGGATACACATATCTGCTTGTGGAAGATCTCTATTTGCAAAACAATCTTGGACCCGGAATTGTCTAGTCGGTGTTGAATATTGTTGTAGACTTTGAATCATAGGTTCATATACATCAAATCCTGTGTATGTTACATCTAAACCATCGTAGATAGCGGGGCCACAACGAAAATCTCCGCATCCAATGTCTACTACTGATTGAATCCGATGTTCTTGAATAAAATTACGAAGCCATGGAATATATTCTCGGTTAAATTCTACGGAAGATCCCGAACCACTAGATCCTTTATAAGTTTGATTGTTAGATCCCCAGTATTCTCGTTCATAGATTCCAGTGAAAATTTGTGTATGTTTAAGGTCCATTAGTGTTCTAACATGATATTCATTTAAATTCAGTAGTAATTATAGAATGAGGAATAGAATGACTAGACGTAAAGCTCGTAAGAGTCGTAAGAATCGTAAGAGTCGTGTTCAGCGTGGTGGTTTTATAGAACCAATAGGATTTGTACATATTAATACAAATACTGAAAACTGTTATAGTTGTGGACAAAGATGTATTCCTGCAGACAGTGAGTTATTTGAAAAACAACAAGAATGTGTTAATGGAGAAATTCGTGAAGTTACTTCAGTTGCATCACGTATTAGAGCTCTTAAAGGTGCTACACCTCCTCCTTCAGTAGGTAGATTAGGAGGTAGTTTAGGGTTAAAATCTAGATCCTAAGTAGAATGTCGTGTAAGTCTACTGTAAGTCTGCCTCAAAATGCTGTTTTAGATGCTGGAACTGTATCAGAACTTCGGAAGGCCGCGACTTTATATTTTAATGTACCTAAGCCTGGATTAATTGGCAGAAAGTTTAAAAGCGCCGCAGACTATGTTCAATACAAAAAAGCAGAATCTCTGGCCGGTTCTTCTAATGGATTACTACCTCCTCAGAGTAATGTAATTACTCAGTTACAAGGAAATTGTTGAATTCTAAGACGAGCTCTCCACATTTCTACGGCCGACTTCTTTTTATCCGTCTCAGGAAATGTAGCTACAACGCGTTCAAACAAAGTCCTTCGATGTTCTAACATCTGGATGACCCATGATTCTTTGTCTTTGACTTGGGGCATTGACAAGTCTTTGGCCAGTTTATTGAGTCAAATTTGCCAACTTTGTTTCCATAATGGTTTGCCAGTCATCCAAGAGCTGAATCTTAGGGGGCTTTGTTGCATCAGTCCATATCACGTGACCAATCTTTGTTGGATTGGTCAAGTCGTATGTATAGGCCTCTGTAGTTGTGGGGTCCACCAGATAGACGATTCCTTGGATCTCAAGTTTGTACATTGCATATTAAAATGTGTTTGTTTCAATGTCAACTTTAACATTTAATAGATTTAATATAGAATGTGGATTAACTTCTTTCATTATTTCTGATCCTTTAACTTGCTTATAGAAAGGCAAAATTTTCCAATCAGTAGATTGTGTTGCAAGTTCATAAATTTTACTATAGAAATCTGTTGGAAGACATGCTTTTGCATCAAATGGCATATCTTTGCCTAATTCAATATTCATGTCATGTATTTTAAATGCAAGTTCGCACATTAGAATACTAAATCCAGAACATACTGTAGCCAATTTTTCATGAGTAAATAATTTTTCTTTAGTCTTATCAACACGTCTTTTAATTTCTTCTAAATCTGTTTCAATACATCGTTTACCTGTTAGTAATTTACTTCCAATTTTTGTAACTGTATCCCAAATACTATAATCTATCAATGAATTTTCTAGAAAAATTTTCGATAAGAATGCGGTTGTAGCACGGATAAGAGAGGCGTTTGGGCCTACATATCTAAGAATATGAATTGTAGGATCTTCTTGTTTACGATCTATTTTTGTTGTATATGCACTGAATCCATATACACTAGGATGTGTTCGAGAAATAATTAAAAAGTCTGGTTCATAGCTAATAGTTTGTGATCCAAAAATAGTTTCTATATGACCCGCTTTGTATGTTGAATTTGGCTGATAATATAAAATATCTCCAGGAGTAACTACTGGAAAATTTTGTAAATCAAGATATTTAGAATAGCGAGTACATATTTCCTTTATACCAGCAATTATTGTATCTAAGTTAGATGCATATATAGGATTTATTTTTTGATCTTGGCTAAAATAATTATTAGCATCATCACAGAATTTATTAAAATCATTATTAAATGTTAATGAATCTTCGGGATCATTTTCAAATATGATAAATTTTTGTATGGTTTGTTGTTCTTTTAGTATCATATATGGAATAGAACCGCCCCCACGCTGTTTATATGTTTTTCTTTTGTGTCGTCTATTATATTTTCGTGAGACCATTCTTAATATTTAAAAATGTTTTAACAGACTTGGATCCATTATTAAGAATATTCCTAATACTATTAATATCCATAAATATAATTTTGTCTTATCCTCGTCTGACCAGTTATGCGTATAAATATCTGATAGACCCCATATAGCTATCCATGCTAGCATTACAATAAAAATAAAGACAATTCTCATCTACTTTGGGCCAACAAAAGTTGAAATAGCGGGGCCTTGATTATTAAGGTGTCATGGCTTGTAAGACTTGCCTTTCCTGGTTAGGACGTACTGTTGTCCATGCTGAATGTCCTGTTCGTGCATCTGCATGGTGTAGTCAATGTGGATGTAATGGGCATCGCCCATCTGAGTGCACGGAACATATTCCGTGGACAAGACCCTCAACTCTCGAAGAACTGATTCCGGCAGATGTTAAAAAACGCTGGAATCTTAAGACTGCAACCCGGATACAGTGGAGCGAACCAGAACTGGAAGATGCCGAACGCGAGATAGCAGACATCAATGTCATTGAAATCCGCTATCACGTAGAAGGTAAGTCAAACCGTCTTGATGCCCGTCTCAGAGAATTCATGAAACTCAACAAGGTTCAGACTACACACAAGATGGATGACAACATCATGACTTTGCGTGAATGGGCCGTTTACCAGGGAAAGAAAATACGGCTTATCCAAGAAAAATCATAATAAAGTAGGGGATGGGATCTTTTGAAGCCGATGCTATTTCACCAGATATTCCATATACATATGCTGTCGGAGGTGGATATCCAGATACTGTAGCATCAGGCCGAACCACTGTGGATGTTCTGGGCCTCGGTTCTATTCCTGTAAAAGAACTTCGGTCTTTTCAAGAATTTGCTCGTCCTGGTATGTCATATGCACAGCTAGGAGGGTATAGATCAAAACGTAGACAAAGACAAAGTCGAAAGACGTATCGTCGCAATAAAAAGACACGAAACACCCGTAAGCACCGATAAGTATCCAACAATTAATTCCGTTATATCTTTTGATGCCGATGTGAATTTTTCAATACCACCTGGAAGACTGGGTACAGAACCAGGTGCAGTAGTATAATCTCCGGGTATATCGTGGACCGGCTCTTTATAACTCATAGCCTTTGCCTGTTGATCTTTGTGCTTATTCATAGAATCCTCCATTTTTGCGTCTACCGTATAAAGATAATTTGTCTAACAGAATAAGATGCAGACAAAAACAAAGGAAGATCCTGCACAAATTGATGCCGGTGTTCGTGAAAGCAAGAGGTCTATCGGTGCTCGTAAACTAGTTGAACAAATGTATGCTCTTCATGATGCAGGAACCTCTAAGGAAGAAATTGAGTCTGTGATGAAAGATCAGAAAGAGCAGTTTCCGAAACTGTTTTCAATGGTTCTCGACCCAGGACACTCGCGGGCAATGCTGACCGCCATGCTAGACCAGTTGGAGGCGGTAGAGAATGGGAAGAAAACGACTCATGACGCGTCAGTGATGGTCGGAACGGTCCTGGTGAATTCTTATGTGAGACCGAAGTTAGGAATGGCTCCAATGCCTCTTCCAAATTAACCGACATAATCTGTTCATCTGAGAATCCTGTATATTGTCGATTAATCGGTATATTATACTTGGTACACCAGACACGACTGGATTTTATGTTAGAAAGTAGAAGACTTTGAATGAGAGCCTTTGTTGGATGATTAATAAGATTCAATGTTAATTGAATATTACTAATTTGATGACTCTCGACCATTGTCTGAAAACTCTTGAGTTGTTCCAGCCATGATGATTTATATGGGATTGCAGGACACACAGATTCACATTCAGTAAGAGATTTTAATGTGTCTATAACCCACGGTGGAATAATATTGAGTCTATAACCAATCCAGTATCTCTCTGAATTTGCTGGACGACTCGTCAAAGGTTTTACTAGGGCCGTTTTTTCAAAACAGCCCGATAAGAGCCACAGAAGATTCAGAGTACCCGAATATGTCGTATCAAAGAGTTTAAGAATCATTGTGCCTCCGATTCTTAATGTATTGAGTCCACACAGACCTTCTGCAGCTAACAGTCGCTGTACTGTGTTTTCCTGTGCATTAAAGTCAGCACTGAAATCGAATCCACCATCGGCCGTATACAGATGGGCCTTTCCTATATGTTTATGAGCAGACTGCTTAAAGGATTCTTGGTTAGCAAGAGAATACAAATTCCCGGTATTATCAGCACCGTATGTTATTAAAACATTGGGATATGTGGATAAGAATTGCTGTGACTTGCGCCAACCCGGAATAGTTTTTTCAGTGGACCGAAGAGTCATTGCAATCATCCGACATGGAATAGGTTCTGTTCGATGAATAATGGCTTCTAAAAATCCTCCCGGACCTTCGGCCGAGTGTGCGGTCAAGAATGGATCTGCCTTTTCCAGTTCCAGAAGTTCCCAGAGTTCAATCATTTTAAAATACGAGCGAGACAATGGTATGACTGCTGAGATAGATCGATAGGTCCGTTTTTGAAGAGATAAGAAGATATATTCATACGGATTAGTAATTTTCTTGGCAGTGTCCCATGTTTGAACTGTTTGAATCTTATCAATTTCTCCTTTGAGATCTAACAGAGTCTGATGATGCTCGGTTGTAAATATTGGGCGATCAGTGTCTGGTGTTAACGAGTAAGGTGTTTCATCAGGGTAAGGTGCGGTGTCTAACCAATGTAGCGAATTGTCCATGCTGGGTTAAAGGGCCAGGTGTTTAGGTCAACCTTTTTTATATGTATATAATAGAATGCCTGAAAAAAAACGCTGCACGTCTCTGCGCTGTGGAAAAGAAGGAATGCGTCGTAATCCTGGACAGCCTTTTCTATATCCCTTAGACCAATGTGCGCGTGCATGCGCTGAAGGTTCCCCGTTTTGTGCCACGTGTACCACGCAAGTAGGCAATCCCGAAAAATGGCATGGGGCCACTACTAATTCTGCTCTGCCTCCGTATTCTCGTGGCTATTTACCTGAAGGTAGTCCTTTTAGTCACATGGGTCGCTCTAATTATAATATAAAGACTACGGCTGCAGCGCTAGAAAAAGCCGAAAAAGAAGCAGTAAAGGCTGCTGCGGCCGCTGCCAGAGAGATTGAAAAGGCTGAAAAAGAAGCCGCCAAGGCGGCTGCCGCCGCGGCCAAAGTTGCTGTTAGAGAGACTAAAAAGGCTACAAATGCAGCTGTAAAGGCTTCTAATTTAGCTTCTAGAATGGCAAGAGCTGGTGGAGGTGTAAATCAAACTAGGAGGCGTGGATTATTACCAGTGTATCCTGCTGTAAGAGGTGGTCTAGCCGTACCATGGCACGGAAAGACTCGTAGTAGACTAGAACAGTTAGCTAAGGGTCCTAAGTCTAGTTCTAGTTCTAATCGTGAGGGACTAGGTCCTCTCAGATATCCTAAGTTTCCTTATGTAGCTAATCCTAGACCTAATCCTGTTCCTGCTCCTTCTAATGCTAACTGGTTCTAACCTTCATAAGTTAATAGTCCAATACTAATTATACTTAGAACAACACCACACATCTTAGTTAGCGATATTTTCTCATTAAAATAAAAAAGACCCAAACAAGTAACTAATACATCACTCATTAAATCCCACATCAAATTCATTACGGTGAGAGATTCATGATTAAGGGATTTAAGGAGTATTAGTGGTTCAAATGCATATAGAAACATGGGAATAATCATCCAAACTGGATCTAATCCCATACTTACGTATTTCACAATCGGAAATGTAGTTACGTCCAAGGCTGCCATGCCCAGGCCGTATCTTAATGACTCTGTATTAAACATCTACTATTCATCTACGAAATTCATTTCAAGTTCCGGTGTCTCTGTTGTCTCGCTCGGAATCAAAGTCGGCAAAGGAGCCGGAATCTGCAAATCCCGTAATCTACAGCCCGTTTTTGTTTCTTCTTCCTGTTCTTCCATAACACCAACTCTCTCTAACTTCCTCTTCGGAGCCGGTGACGTGGTAATCATGTTAGACATCGCAGACTCATCTAGCAGTACATGTGAGAAACTTGTACCGCCACGAATAGGCTGGCCCGTCATAATATTTGCCGATACTCCAGTGACCGGATCTAGTTCACCAAAGATTGCAGCGCGTAACATAATGTCCTCCACTTGTTCAAAGGAAGCCTTTGCTAATGGACCAATCTTTGCCTTTTTATTTACACCAATACGGTCCGCCGACATTAGTCGACCACGATTACAGATCGTATCTACCAGAAGTGCAACATGGCGATAATTTACCGGTGCAGCCTGCTCGAATAATCCAAAGATTTCTCTGAACAGAATGGTCCGGGCCGCCTCGATACCCAGATTATCGTATACATCGTGAACATGATTACTGATGAGACGAAGTCCATCAACATCCGGATGGATGATTACATCTAGGAAATTAGTACCCAGTGTGTCTAACACGAATTGATCCACTGACTCATACTTGCCCTGGGCCGGATCTATTGCAAAGACCTCATTCTTAATCATGCGGAAACTTACAGACTTGAGGCCCGGTAGACCCCGAATAAGTACAGAGGTCAAGACCTTGTTCTGCATTGCCTTTATCGATACCAGATCATCGAGAGGATCCTGTTTATACTTCATACGGATTCGCATGACAATCTGCGAAGCATTGTGGTCACTATAGGTTGTTTCCAATGAACCCTCAAACTGTTTTCGCAGAACAAAGTTGATATCCTCGATTGTGATATTCTTGTTAAACATCCGTTCACGATCCAGCTCTAGACGCAGAATCCACGGGCTCTGCTCTTCCTGCGATAGACTCTGTTCAAAAGCCGTGAAGAATGTGAGCCATTCAGTATCCTCTGCAATTAATGATGCCTGGTCACGAGGATCATAATAAATACGGGCCACAGTTACTAAGTCTTTGAGCATAGTGAACTCGAGCTCTTGTGTTAGTCGGCGCGCATCTTCTTTGGACTTGATTAGGTCTGGACGCAGATAGATTGTGAGCGAAGTAGCCTTTGGATTCTGGGTTACCGTCAGCAACTCCTTGAGTCGAGGTACACCTCGTGTCATACCAGACTTGGCAGCTACGCCAGCTAAATGGAATGTATTCAAGGTCATCTGGGTAGTTGGTTCGCCCAGACTTTGTGCAGCAATGATACCCGCCATCTCGCCAGGAATTACCCAGGATTTCATGTGTTTGACTACAATCTGTTCTGCAAGCCAGTCAAAGGCTGTCGTAGTGAGTCCCTTGTCTTGAATTGCCTTTGGATTGAGATGAAACCGGAGCAGAATGGCCCATAGACGATTCTCACTTGTTCTTGCAATAATCTTATCAATCATATCTAAGACATGGGCACCGGTTACAGGAGCCTTGCCCTCAGATGCAGGACCAATCTGTTGAAGAGCATTAGCAATTAGTCTGGGCAAATGAACGGCCGACTGAACAGACTTTTCTACACGGCCACCCCATACATTCTTAACCAGAATGTCACGGTCTTCTAAGATTTTTGTGATAAAGGCCTGAGAACGCTCACCAGCTACATCTGGAACAGTGAAACGTTCACGAATTTCGGTGTCAGTCAATGATCCTAGATTGATAGGCTGATTCTCAATCTTAGTAGCACTTGTGCCGTCATCACCGTATGCAAATTGTACAATGAGACCACCAGAGTCACGAACAGTGCCATCATGACCCACCATGAAATCCTCCATAGTCTTCACTAATTTACGTTGCATATACCCAGAATCGGCCGTATCGTAGACCTGAAGACCATTAGCCAGACCAAATGTAAATGTCTCAGGAACTGTAAGATCATACATCTTGGGATAGGCATCAGGGCTGACTGGTTTAATCATAACAATCTCATCTAGTACTACATCTTTCTGGAAAGTGAAGTTGCGATGTTGTGTGGTAGTATTAAGAGCCAGGCGTTTTATCTCTTTTGCAGGATCAATGAATGTGATTTGACTAGCTAATAGACTTGCCCATTGTGCTCTAACAGAAAGTCGGTAGGATGGCTGTATGACCTCTGTAGATAAATTATTGTTTTTTATTTGTGTCTTAAAGACCTTTGCAAATACACCTAGACGACTGAGAAGCATGCTAATACCCTCAGTAAGTTCTTGAGATGCTGACCCAGATTCAATAGAATTATGAGTTAATGTTCCATCTCCAGAGATATATCCATTAAGGAGACCCTTGATAAATTCTAGAGATGCAGTGAATGCCTCTGATGGTACACGTTTATTTGATGCACCGTGACCACAAATTTCATCCAAGAACTTTGCTAGAACTGTAGAATAACCACGAACAGAGGTTGTGACTCCACCTATGGCATTTATATGAGACTCTTCATTACTTGTAACGCGAAGGGCCTCAAACCAGTCGTGGATGAACTGGCAGATGTCAGGACTATTGTTAGTAATTCCCACATATCCACTCTTAATATCTACATTCCCTTCTGCAAGGAATAAGCCAATGAATAGACCATTATCATAATTTAAATTAAACTGCTCAGGAATACGGGCACCATCATGATTACTACTGAAAGGATATACAAATCCTTTTGAAATATTTGTGATATTAGAACGATTAAGAGTGCGTACAATGCTACCCTTTGTTTTATAGGGAAGTGTAAACTTATTTCCATTATTCTCATCCCACCATCCTGCAGGAATACGTTCACGGTCTAACATTGCACTTTCTATTGCTTTTTGGGCAGCATTGAAATCTGTTCCATAAAGATAATTGGTTTTAGGAAGATAGTTTTCTACACGTATTGCCATTGTAATCATAGGTGGCTCTGGAAGAGTCATGGTAACCGGCATACAGTCTCCTGGGCGTACATCAGGAGTATTACGTTGCTCAAAGAGTTCTCCATTCCAGATTAATAGCGACTTAGATGCTGTTACTATGACAGACCTACCACCAAGAGTCTCTACACGATAGAGTTGGTTACCAGGATCATGGCGTGTTACTGCAGAAATGGCCCCCCATGTGACTGTTCCATCAGGTGCTACAGATGGGATGTATGTAGGCGTATTTAATTGAAGCATCTCGAGATCTGCCTCGGCAGGAAAGTACTCTACATCAGCTTCACGCGTAGCTAGATGGGCATCGATCCAGTCACCTATACGAACTGTCTTAGTCTGACCCCCCTCCATGATAACAATGCGTGTGTCAGCTGTTACAGACTTAACAGCCGTATCAATGAGACCCTCACGGCCAGTCATGGCATGGAAGAAGAATTCGGCCGGTGTCAGTCCTTTTACGAAAGAGGACTCGATGAAACCACGGGCTTCGGCACCGTCCTCATATCTCTTGAAGTGTGGCAGAGTTCTGTCTTGAAAGCCATAGGCAATACGCTTACCCTCTATAGACTGCTGGCCCAGAAGTGCAATCATCTGTGCAATGTTCAGATCTGCACCCTTCGAACCGCATTTTACCATGTTTACCATGCGATTATTGGAAGAAAGAGACTTGAGACCCGTCTTGCCCGCAGCACCAATGACTTTATCCAGAGTCTCAAAAACCTTGCCCTCGAATTCATCTTGATTTGTACGACCAGACCTATTATCAAAGAGACCCATATGTACCTGGAGCTGGATAGACTCAATCTTCTTCTTGAGATCACCCATTTCCAGTGCAATCTTAGATAATGTATCCTGGTCAGCTACCAGATCTGATAAACCTACCGAGAAACCACTATTTTGCAAATACGTGGCCACTACCGCCTGAAGAGAATCGATAAATTCCACAGTAGTCTCAGGACTAAAGTCATTATACAGAATATGGATGAGAGCCTTGTCAAAGATATCACCATCCAGAATACCATTCAGAATATCACCATTCTTGATTACTACATAATTCTTAGCATTGTCTGGATCATCGCGCTTAGAAGAATCATAGACCTTGTTGCCCATCTCAAGATAGACAGCCGGTAAAAGGGCCGATACTACCTGTCTACCAGACCACAGAGGAACAGGGTCCGTCTTTGCAGGAGGTGGAACTTTGCCATCCCATCTCTTACTATGAACTAGAAGAGCCATAAATTCACGGCGCGTAAAGAACTCCGTTGGTCTAGTTAGGCGATTCACGCCTACCAATGTATCTTGAACAACAGATACTAGAGGTTTACTCAGACGTGGACTAATCATCTGTTTAGGAACCGCTGCGATCTCGCGAAGCTCGGTTGCTGCCTCCACCGACTGAGGCACGTGCATATTCATCTCCAAAGATACCTCTCGTTTCCGAAAGGAGTGGACTATACCTTGAGCAGCATCAGACTGGCTAAGTCATCATTTGCTACCCGCTACCGTCTAGTCTCTGAACCTTCTTCATGCCCTACCATCTACAATTACTTGTAGAAACGGGTTTAGAAGCTTGGCTGCGGATCCCCAATTTCGTATGTCCCAACATACTCATCCATTACGTTTTTCCTTCATATCGTAATTACGATATAGCCTCTAGTCTTTCTCTAGAGCCAGTACTAGTTTTCACTAATACCTTAGGAGTAATGGCTTTACGGATTTCCCGAACAATTTGGTGGCGTTGCTTCGATAAGTTTCAAGAATTCTTTTGCACGTTCAATGAGAATGGTAGTAGATTCATATTTCCCTACAAATCTTGCTTTTGCCTTACCAACGATAACAATAACACAGGATGATCTTATATGAATGTAGTCATCAAGATGGGAATGATCTATTGTAAGACCATTAAAGCGTTCTAGCTTATTTCCCATATGTTGACATTGAGCATGGGCCATACGTTTAACCCGTTCAGATTTACTGAACCCATGCTTCCTTAAACTATCAGACATTTTCTGGCGTGTTTCAGTACTTCTAAACTGACAACCACCATGTCGGTGTGATAGATTTAAGGGTGACTCATTCATTATAGATGCTACAGGGTATGTTTTACCCCCTTCTGTGAGATTATAACCAGTTGGATAAAGACTACACATAGATTTGATGTGAAATTTTTCACGATCATCAAGTAAACTTCTGTCACACTCTTCAATAACAGACACTTTAAATGCATTTGCACCATAAAGGCGTATCGCATTATTAAGATAAGTGCACTGTTTTCGTTTTGTGTTTCTCAGAGCCTCGCTAATATGATCATTAAATCTACCAACAGCACCGAATAGACGATATCGCGCATGATTTTTTCGGTGACTTAATGTCTGACCAACATACTTTTTTGAAGAAAGTATGTGTTCAATAACATAAATTACACCTTTAATCATTGACGGATCATCTATGATGCTATCCATAATGCTTATGAACATTATAAAGAATTGTATTCACTTTTTCGAAACTAGATAGTTATATCATAACCGGGGACTATGCGATCCCTGGCCATGATGGGTCTTACACTGTTATTCTTCTAAGGTGATTCCCATAACCTTTAGAAGCAGCTACCTGTTGGAGACAAGATTTTATCTCCGTCGAAGTCAGCATTGTAGGGTTTTGTCACAGAAACATTGAGTCGGAATGTGGAATACGGAAGAACTCGTACTCTGTGACACATCATCGACATGCGATGCAGAGATGGCTGACGATTAAAGAGTACGGGATCACCGTCTAGAAGATGCCGATGAACCACATCGCCCTCAAAGATTTGAATAGTCTTTGTAGCCACATGTTTCAGAGATATAGTACGACCTCCAATTCGCTGAACTGACTTGGCTCCTGGATAGACATCTGGACCATTCTGAACCAGTTTGTAGAGCCGATCAATATTATACGGGGTTGCACGTTCAGGAAATGTTAGATTCATAGCTATCTTTTGTGGTACACCTAGCTCAGCAATTGAGATATTAGGATCCGGTGTAATAACAGAACGAGCTGAGAATTCTACACGTTTTCCCTGCAAGTTATTACGGATTCGACCCTCTTTTGAACCCAGACGCTGTTGAAGTGATTTCAAGGGCCGGCCAGATCTCTGAGCACTCTGAGCTACACCAGGAATCTCATTATTGACCAGAGTGGCTACGTGATACTGGAGCAATGTGGTCCACTCATCAATGGCCTTTTTCTTGGCTCCTTTTGCAATCTTATTTGAAAGATCCAGATTAGTCTTGATAATGTCAATTAATTTCTGTGTTAAATCATCTTCTGAACGTTGATTATTATCCTGCAAAACTGATGGACGAACCTGAGGCGGAGGAATTGCCAGAACAGAACACATCATCCAATCAGGACGACACCATAGACGACTGAATCCCATAAAATCCACGTCTTCGTCAGTGATGCGACGTAGAAGACGATAGACATACTCTGGCTCTAAGAAACGACGAATACCACCGCTTGGACCCACCATTTCGGCTTCCGAACCCGCTGGACCAACTTGTTTCCACTCTGCCACAATTCTACAGATATCTTCGTCGTGGTAACGATGAGGCTGACGTGCACCGCATCCATCTTCAATCTGCTCACCGCACCGTGTAACATCTTGGCAGGCAGTTAAGACACTTTTCCATCGATTTTCACCCTTGGTCCGTTTCATACCCTTGGCCGTTTCCTTGTTTATAAGGAGTTTGCCACATTTGATACAAACACATCGCAGAATTTTTAAAACCATCTTGAAGAATTGAATATAGTAGATTGGTCGGGCCATTTTAAAATGTCCAAAGTGGCCCGGGCAGCCGTGATTATTGAGACCGCAAGAACGGCATAGTTTGCCATTTTCTAGAACACCCATGCGTGGATCTGCAAGGCCTCCTATTTTTCCTTCTTGGGTACTATGATTAGTGATTTCAACCACTGAGCGTCTCACTATCTCATCTGGACTGAAGACACCAAACTGGATGCCCACAATCGTCTCCGTTTCTGAACTATGAGAAAGTGTTGGCATACCTGTTAACTTAAGATGTTTTTAAGCCAAGGTTGGTCAACTTTAAGGGGGGGGACATCCTGTCCCCCTTCCCCCCTTGGTTTTTAATCATCCTGTCCCCCTTCCCCCCTTGGTTTTTTAATCATCCTGTCCTTGCGTAAATTGACACCATAAACAATTTTTCATATCTATAGGGGCACATGTCAGATTCCGAAGAGTTCCGACACATATGTCAGCGGAATTTATATGCTATTCGTAATATTCCCGTAACGAGAACTAAGACTGAGATAGGAGAAACGGTCTTATATACATACGAAGAATCTCCACATCTCGAATTCCTGATTCGTGCAGCCATCATATGTTTTCCTACATGGTCGCATACTGTCTTATGTGGTGTTCAAAATATAGAGTCTGTACAGACTCTATGTGTAAAAATAGGTGATATAAAGATTATTAATACCGGTCATAAGATTTTGAAACGCAATGAACATATGCGATTTATGTTATCATCTTCTTTTTGGAATCTCTTTACAGCTCCTTTAATTTTATTATACGATGCCGATTCATGTCTTGTAGATTCTAACATAAGTCTGTCTCATAGTCTATCCGGCCATGGAGGTCTGACTCTACGTAATCGACGAACTATGTTAGAATGTCTGCGACCTCCTCCAAGAATAAATATAGACAGAGAAGATGTTTATTATAATAGTACTATACTTAATCGGGGTCTAGGTACAGTAAGTTCGGCTCCTATAGGTCTATGGAAACCATGGCTTTCTGGAAACGAAGAATGGAAAGATCCTATCATGAAATTGGTAGGTAAACGCTACAATCTAAATGCAAATATTAAAATTTATATCTTATGTTATAATCAAGAAAGATTTGATGCAGCGGGAGCTCTGTTTCCATATTCATGGGCCCATCCTATCTTAATGAAATATCAGAATTGTACCTTTGAAAATGCATTCTGGCCCCAGCTTCTAGAAATACGTGATGAATGGGCCTCGTGTGAATTTGTCGGTACTCTTGCATTTACAGCAAAACGCAAGATTAATATAGGTCTCATTAATAAACGAATTATTGAAGGATATTATACGGATAAGTCCTATGTTCATTTCAGTGATACGGGTCGTCTTGTATTGAAAAATAAGACAGATCATCCAAATTTCAAAGAAATATGGACCGATATGTTAAAAACACTAAATATTCCTGATGTAGTCGAAGGTTGGTGTAATTATTGGATGTGTACACCTGCATTAATGGATGGATTTCTTGCATGGCACCGCGATGTTCTAACACCAGTTGTACTTGCTCATCCACTGATTTATAGTGATTCAAAATACAAGGGAGCTCTTTCAGAGGCCGATCTTGTACGACTTTGGGGGCATCCTTATTATCCAATGGTTCCGTTTATTATGGAACGGATTAATAGGGCTTTTTTCACAGAAAAACTTCAGTAAATTTTAAGTCTAAACCTTCGACAGAACCATTTTTAAAAGTATATATCTCATATGGCAAATGCTCACTATCTTTGGTAGACCATAAATAAACAGAGCCATAAGAAAATTTTATTAATTCACCCAAATATCTTCCTCGATGACTCCAGCATTTACCATTCTTTATCTGTACAGACTTGCCTGGGATTGTATCTTGAGTTGTAGACATCTCTATATTTATATAAATGGTATCTTAATTTCATTTTTAATTGTGGCCATCAATTTCTGAAAATTCTTTTTAGATACTTTGCCCACGTTTTTACGGGTGAGCCTACCACCCAGATAGTTGCGAACCGTTCTATGTAAGACATTACCAGCCTTGTTAATTTCTTCTATATGCATTTTCATATTTTTGCCCGGTAATTTCCGTATTGTCTTTCGTAAGAAACGAAACATCTATTTTATGGGTATAAATTTGACAGCTTTGCAGCCATTGTAAAATCAAGTAATGAATATTACAGAGAAAAGTGAGTCCGATACTCAGACATCATATCCTATTACAAAAACAGTGTGGTCTGGAAAGACAAAATTCTGTGAGTCCGTTGTCTTTGCAGATTCGCCCACATATGGCAGAATGCTTTTTCTGGATGGTGAAATTCAAAGTGCTTCGGTCGACGAACATATCTATCATGAAAGTCTGGTACATCCTGTAATGATAGCTAGCAAGGGTCAATACAAACGTGTTCTAGTTGTCGGAGGCGGAGAAGGTGCTACTGTACGCGAAGTCTTGCGCTGGTCTGTTGAAGAAGTTGTATGGGTAGACATTGATGTTGAACTAGTAGAACTATGCAAAGAGCATCTGAACTGGGCTCCCTATGTCTATACTGATCCACGTGTCAAATTCATTGGAAAAGATATTCGGGAGGTTCTGCCCACTCTCGGAACCTTCGATATCATTATTCTTGACTTGCCTGATCCAGATAGTGAGTCTGAACTATATGGGCCGGCAATGTGGTCTGCATATAAGTCAGCATTAACCGGTCATATCGTAACACATGTTGGACCAGTTAGACCCTTTGGTAATATCGGTGATGGTGTTCAGCGGGTATGGTCTTCGGCACGTGCCGGTGGTTTTCTTCCATGGGTTTCTGGGTTTTACCAGATTACTATACCAAGTTTTCAAGGCTCATGGGGATTCTGGATAGACGGTATGAATCCTCTTGTCTATGCCAGAAATGTTTATATTCCTTGTCTACGTATTGTAGATATGGAACAATTAATGCAATGGGCATATCCACCTATGTTGTGGCGAAAAATTCTTGAAAGCCAAAAGACAAATCCTACTTCTGCAGGTGGAAGTTGTATGGTGTATATGTCTCCTGTATGCTCATGTCAATATGAGTATTCTACAGATGAAGACTAGGTGGAAAAAAAGTATGAATATACACCACTAAATTGAAAGAGCAAATGAAAAATTCCGAACTTTGCAGCTAATAAAAGGAAGTTGGCATTTAATTCATTGAAATCCAGGGCCCCATTGGTTCTAACATCGGTCATCAAATAGATCACTGATGCTGGGACAAAGGATACTACTACCGTCTCAGTCAAGAATAACCATGGATGTTTTGTGGGAAAGACAGTATCTCGAACAATTGCTGCAACATACCCTAGGAATATTATGGCGGATACTAGGACTGTAACAAGTATATTTACAATAATGAGATTTGTTGAAAATCCGCCTATTGTGAATTCATCAGGAATTTTTGATGGTAATGCTAAAGAACCAAATACGTACGACAGAAATGAGCCTAGAACAAGACCCACTGCTGCAGCAATAATAAAAGTATCAGTATCTGGAAGAATTTTTGGCATCTCTAAAAAGTTGAATATATTTTTGTTGCATTATCTAACTGAATATATTTTTGTTGCATTATTTCCTTGTCCTTGAGCATTTTCTGCTAAAACACTAAAGGTATAGATATTATATACGGCAGGCGCGCCTTGACCACCAGGTTGTGCAGCTGGAACAAAAAAAGAATATGAACTTGTTCCTGGATCACTTGGAGAAATATAAATTGGGCCTATATAAAGGGCAGAAGGCCTTAAGACATCGGAGGCAGGTGGAGTACCAACTACCGTTTGTACCAGCACTGTATTAAAAACATATCTGTCTATAGTTGCACCCCCATTATTTGTAGGTGGATTCCATGTAGCTCTTAAATTTACATAACCTACTATTTGAGATATAGCAGTAACATTAAAATTTTGTGGTACATCAGGTACTGTAAGTGTTATTGTAGTAACTGTATCAACTGTGTTTCCTTGACCAAAGTATCCCTGTGCATTTTTTGCAATAATAGTGAATGAATATGGTGTACTGTTTGATAATCCTGTAAATGTATATGGACTGGTGACAACTCTTTCTGAACCTCCATAAGTATAAGTACCTAAATATTCTGTAATTGCTGAACCACCATTATCTAAAGGAGGTAACCATGATACGACTACACTAGTAGGACCAGGAGTAGCAATTAAATTTGTTACTCGACCTGGATTGCCTGTTGGTGTGGCTAGAATAGATGATGTGGATGAATTAATATAACCAGTAATTCCAGAAGCATACACTGTAATATAAAGTCTAGATTCTACACCATTTGTTAGACCAGTAAATGTATAAGATAATGAGGATGGTATGCCTATAGAGAATTCTGGACCAGTATTAATAGAAGCTGTATATCCTGTAATAGGATAACCATATAATTGCGGGGCCGTCCATGATACAGTAGCAGTACCAGGTCCTACAGATACTAGAGTTAAAGCCGGTGCAGATGGCGCTTGTCCAGGAATCGCTAGAACCCACCCTCCGTTAGGATATGTAGTTGGACTTGAACCTATATTATTCTTTGCTGAAACTACAATATAATATCTATCCCCATTAGTTAAATTAGAATAACTTGGACTAAACATAGGTTGTCCTGATGGACCAGGATTCATTACTATCATACCATTCGGTAACAGATTTAGATTTGAATCATAGAAATATATGTTATATAGAACTATAGATGAACCACCATTATTAGCGGGTGGGAAAAATCCTACTCCTATATTACCACTTGTTCCTATTAATGGAGACATTGCTGTAGGATTAGAAGGAGGGCCTAAAGGAGTAGCTGTAATAGATGCAGGTATAGATAGACCAATTCTATTTCTTGCCTTGATTTGAAATGTATATGGTGTGCCATTTGTAAGACCAGTAAATGTATAGGGTGATGCTACTGTAATTTCTGCAATTCCAGCATATGAGCCTTTATAATCTATTATTGCAGAACCATTATCTGCTGGTGCATCCCATGTTAATGTTATCTCTTGATTACCAGGAATGCCAATGCCTTCTAATGATAAATTTATAGGTGCATTTGGTACTCCTGCTGGTGTTTCTGTAATAGTAGCCTCTGATGATGAACCTGCTAAAGTATTTGCTACCACAGTAAATGTATAAGGTGTACCATTTGTCAGACCAGTAAATGTAGCAGATAAACCTGTAATTGTTTGAGTAGTATTATTTCCTGTCACCGTATAGTTTAATATAGTACCATTAGGATTACTAGGTGGAGACCAAGTTACTATAATTTGAGTTGAAGATGATTGTGTAGATAAACCTGTTGGTGCACCAGAATATGAAAGAGTAGTAGCTGAAACACTAGAAGGAAGTGATGAACCTATTCTGTTTGTAGCAACAAGATTAAAAACATATAGTGTTCCTGGTTGGAGGCCCGTAAGAGTAGCTGTTAATCCTGTTACCGTTTGTGTAGATCCAGTACACGATGCCGTATAACTAGATATCGTAGCCCCTCCATTATAGGGTGCAGTCCATGTTAATGTTGCACTTGTTGCACCTACAACAACAGTCATAGAAGGCGAATTAGGACGGACAGCTGGTGTATACTGGAGTACAGCAGGAATAGATGATCCCAGAATATTTTTTGCTATAATATTAATTGTATAGGGACTCCCTAAAACAAGATTCTGATATGATATATTTGTCACAACTGTATTATTGGTTGTACCGCCTGGTGCTATAGAAGTTGTGTAACCAGTGATTGCATATCCACCTGTAGATCCAGGATTCCATGTAATAGTCGTTGTTGGTCCAACAGTAGTTCCAGAAAGATCTATTGGCGGTCCTGGTACACTTCCTGATGTAGCGGTTATACTAGTAGAAGAAGATCCAACAATATTTGTTGCATTTACTGTAAATGTATAGGGAGTACCATTTGTTAGACCCGAGAATATAGCAGATAATATATCGCGAGGGCCAAGATCTTGAGTAGTTATTCCATTAGTTATAGAATAACCCGTTAATGGTACTCCGCCTGTATAGGAAGGAGCGTTCCATGTGACAGTTATTGAAGAAGTTGATATACTGGTAACAATATTTGTTACTTTCCCAGGAAATGTAGCCGGTGTAGTTGTAATACCTGCACCTTGAGAAAGACCTACTGAATTTATTGCAAATACTGTAAATGTATATTGAGTACCATTTGTTAGACCTCTAAAAGAAGCATATGGTGTATTAACAGTCTGTGTTAAAAGTGCGGATCCTGGTTGTATCTTAACAGAATAGCCAGTCACAGTTCCCGCAGGTGGAGTCCATGAAATAGATGCCGATGAGTCTGCCGGTGTAGCTATAAGATTTGTTGGGGGGGCAGGGACAGTTCCTGGTGAAGCTGTTATTGTAGCAGGAATTGATGTACCGCCCAATGTTTTTGATACTATAGATATAGTATATGTGGTACCCGTGGTTAGACCAGAAAAAGTCGTTGTAAGGCTATAACTTGGAATAGTTAAGACTACATCGGGAAGTCCAACTGTGGATAATGTAGTTATATATCCCGTAAGTGGAGAGCCTCCAGTATTTGCAGGGGCCACCCATCGTACTATTAATGCCGTCGGCTGATACGTAATAGTCAGACCTGTTGGTGGACCAGGAGCTAAACAAGGTACGAATGTTCCATTTAGGGGCACCGATAGCCCAACAGTATTGTCTGCTTGTACGGATACTGTATATGTTTGACCATTTGATAGACCAGTAATAATGGCCGGAATATCTGTAACCCTCTGTACACCGATCGTCGGAATAGTCACAATATATCCTGTTATGGGTGAACCACCATTATTTGATGATGCAGTCCAGGATATTGTAGCAGATGAATTAGATGGTATTATGACAAGATTACTTGGTGGACTAGGATTAGTAACTGGAGCTCTTGTCCCGCCTACAGGTGCAGATGGACCAAATGCAGTCAATGTCTCTACAGATATGCTATAGAGTTGGCCATTATTTAGTCCAGTAAATTGTGTAGATAGTGTGGTAACCTTTTTTGTAGCGATAATATTTCCAGAACTATCGCTACAGGATACTTGATATCCTATAATCGGTAAACCGCCCGATGACATATCTATTCAATACATAGAATGAGTTATAAAGCAGACTTACTCGCACTAATAAATCTTGTCCAGACTTTGATTCCAGTTATAACAAGATATCCACTGGCTGATTTTACTACTCCTAAAATTGGTAATATGGCAGTAACATATTATGTTAATGCAGTGCCATTTATACGTCTTAAATGGTTTAGTACATATAAGACACCATTTACGGGAGCACTTGCACAATGTTATCAGTTAAAAGATATGTACTTAGAGGTTGAAGAAGATTGGACCCAAGATATATTGTTATTCAAGTTATTAACGGCTTATGATAAAATTAAGAATGCTGAATAGTTACATCCGGATTATTAAATAAGTCACGGGCAATCTCAGTGGCCTCTAGCTCCTTGCCTTTCTCTCCGAAAGTGGCCTTTTTTGTCTCCTTTGATTCTTTTGCCTCTGCAATCCTTTGCCTCTTCTCCTCTTCGAAAAACTCGTCGCGCTTTGTAGCATTTTCCCTATAAGACTGCATGAGAGTATTTAATTGATCATTACTATACTGCTGATCGGCCACCTCGTCTGGTTCAGGATCCCAGGGAAGCCACTGGCCAACTTCACCAACATATACATTGAAATGAGGATCCTTCTTGTGAAGAGCCTTCGCTCTCTCGGTAGCCTGTTCGTGCGTAGAATATGTGCCACGGCATTTGAGTCCTCGGACAGTAGTCCTGAAGTTATTATCCTTGTGAAACTCATCCTCTAACTTCTGTTTATTAACAACCATATAGCTCTCATAGGCCTCTTGAATCTTAGTATCCCGGAAATCGGTCATGTTAGCCTTTACATGCTCATCAAGGGCAGTAGAAGTCTTCTGTGCAAGTGTACTACGAGTCTTTGCCAACTTATCAGCGAGTGCCTTTAATGCCTTTGCATTTTCAGTTAGAGGATTAATTTCAACACCCGATACATCAGTCTTTTCAGATGTCCTAGAAGCCGTCTCAGTAGTCGTGTGAAGATTCTCCAGATCTAGATGAACCTCTCCCAGAACATTCTGCAAGTCCCGGAGTTGCTCCATAATAAAAGACTCCGTTGCCTTTACTTTGTAATCCAGTGCATAAAAATTGAGGAACTTGCTAAAGAAGAACATATCTTTGTTCTTCAAAACCTTCTCGGGGCTAAGAAAACTCAGACAAATAAACTTTTGACCCCGGATTTCATCATCGGGCTCTAGAAATACCTGCATTCTATATCTGTAGTGCAAACTAATCTTTAAATCTATACGAGCCAATTTTTTTTAACTAGCCTAAGTATAATGGACGGCTTTACAGTAACTGAGCTTGTAACTCGTGCAATTAAGTACTTTCTGGAGGGCCTCGCTGTAGCTCTTGCTACGTTTATCATTCCCCAGAAGAAGCTGGTGCTGGAGGAGATCCTGGCAATTGCAATTGTAGCTGCGGTAACTTTTGCTCTCCTGGATCTTCTGGCCCCGAGCATTGGTCTGACTGCCCGCCAGGGTGCCGGTTTCGGTCTGGGTGCTAACCTAGTAGGGTTCCCTCGTGTGTAAAACACACGAGGTTACTCTTTATGGCTTCGCCATAAGTGTTCCCTAGGGTCTAAGCATTACTATAGTTTTAAATTCATCATTTCTATCTTTTTATGATAGAAATGATGATTATATGTAGATGGCAGCAGGAGGGGGCCCTGATTTAACAAGGTTTGCAGCAGGACCTGGAACTGTATTATACGAACTTGGATTAAAAGATTTTAACACTTTTAAAGATGTTGTTACAAGACATAAACTTAAAGTACAAAATAAAGATTTACAATATATTGGGAACAGAACAATTGGAGTACATCTCCTTACAGAGTTAATAAATAAAAAACTCAAAAAACAGGTAAAACATCCTGATCCTGAAATACGCAGAAAATTGGCCAGTAGATTAAAATATTTTAATAGCGAAGATTTTATAGATAATTTTTTACAAGTCTTACCTACGAGAGATACATGGGGGCAATCTGAAAAGGCTAAATCTGCAAGTTATACATTATGGTTAAATACTCTTTTTAGAACTAATTATAAAGAATGGCGAGATGATATGTTAACTAATTTAGATAATCAAGGCCAATGCAAGGCAGCTTTAGATTATCCTTCTGCTCGTCCTGTAACACATATACAGGATAATGATAGGGTTGTATGTTATTTATGTGGAAATCAAATTCATACTGGCGAGCCAACTATGCAATGTGAACATATTTTACCTATTGTTACTGCTCTGGCACACGTTTGGTTAGTTGAACGCCCAATTAAACTAGAAGTTGCTGAAGCATTAGCTGTAGAATATGCATGGGCACATCAGTGTTGCAATCAAATTAAATCCAACTATGATTTTATTAAGTCAAGTAAGTCTAAGGCTAGTATTTATTATGAATTTAATGAACCACTTGTAAAACAAATTTTGAATAAAATCGATAGTTCTATAAATTATGATTGTAACCCTATTAAAAATGCTAAACAGAATTTAACAAATGTAGAAAATACAGTTGAACCTCTTTTAACAATAATTAATGATACTATTACAAAAATAGGAAATTTTGATTACTATATATTACTAACTAAGTTTAAGTTATTATCCGCATTAACAAATGAAAATTTTATAAGGGTTTTATTAGGCCAAAATATTGATGGAACATTTCAACCTACTCGTCCATTATATAATCCAGCAGCTAGAGAAGCTGCTAGAGCAAGGTCTGCACAATTAGAAGCGGAAATACAAGCGGAAGAAGCTGAAATACAACAAGCACGAAGACAAGGATCTGCAACTAGGGGCGAACGGTTAGCCCTACGGGCTGGTGCTGGTGCTGGTGGAGGTGCAGGTTCTAATAGATATGGACCTAGAACACAACGAGGTGGTGCTGGTGAAGATATTGACTTTCCTGATTCTTTTTTTGCAGAAATAATTGGATTTGCTGCAAGGCATGGTATAGCATTACCATTTGAGCAACTTATCCCTGCATATATATTATTTAATCCTGAATTTTTGCCTACAGATAAAGAAATACACGATATTACATTAGTTGTACAATCAGCACAATTACAAAATGCATTAGCTAAAGTTTTAAAAGGATCTAGAGAATCTAGAGGTGTAGCCCCTATAAGATCTGTATCAACACCTTCTCTTTCTAGAACAGAAACATTAAAACCAATATTTGAATTACCTGTAGGATTTAAAGGTTTACCAGGAATGTCTGAAGGTGGTTCAGGAATGTCTGAAGGTGGTTCAGGAATGTTTGGAGGTAGATATAGAAAGACTCGCAGAAGGGCCCAAAAAAGAAAAACTCGTAAACGATTTTAATACGATCCATACGGTAAAGAATATCTATTTGCCGTGTTTTCAACACGACGCTGATTTTTATGCGGGCCTTTGAGAAATGAAGAAAATGTATCAAATAGACCAGGAGTAGCTTTTAGAGCAATAAGATCAGGATCGGCAGAAGCCGGAATATCTACTACCAATCTACCTGTACCAAGACCTACTGGCTGGGCATCCATAGTCTCACAACCAGACCATGTACAGAAACGTTTCTGCGATTCGGGAACCATAGTATCTACACGTCCTACAGTACCTGCTACCCAGGTAGTAAACATGCGATCCTCGTTGATAAGTTGAGTACCACTATCAATCATAGACTTCCTAATATCAAAACCGGAAGAGAATTGACCTCTTCCTACCGGTTTTGCTACAGGAATTGCTTCGCATGATGGTCTATAGTCAGTAAAAAGTCGTCCATCTTCCATATTTGGGGGAGCACCCACATATCGAGGATTTGCAGTTCTAACAGAATCCATTCTTATTGTATAACTTATATTCTTATACGGTACCACGAAGGGCAGCGATTACATCCTTCTTTTTCATGTCGGATGTACCCGTGATTCCACGTTGAGATGCCATACTACGTAATACTTTGAGGGTTAGACCTTCGAGAGTTTGATTGTCCTCAGTTTCCACGGTCTTTTCATTGTCATTGTCATTATCATTGTTATTGTTATTTTCATTTTCATGTTCTACTACTACTTCGCGGGCCTGTAATTCAGCCATAAAATCTACATGTGCAGGTTCTTCGCGAAGAATGGTATTTACAGGTTCTACAGGTGCGGATACTGGTACTTGTGGCTGTACTTGTACATGCGGTTCAGTCCAATCATCATCTTCTAAGTCTTTGTATTCAGGCTCTTGATTTTCACTAGGAAGCCCCGGGGAAAGCATACCTCTGAGTTCAAAAACGGCATTTTCAAGAAGCTGAACTTTCTTCTGTGTTAGCTGTATATGACTCCAAAACCAATACAAGATACCAGAAGCTAAGATTACTCCGCTCAGAATTAGAAACATTGATTCCATAGAAAGAGGATTCATTCTTACTTCGGGCCATCTATGTTTTTCCTGGGACTAGGACGCATTAAATTAAAATATGCAGTATATATAAAATGGTTAGAAGAACCCACAAGAGAAAACAGCACAAAAGAAGAAGTCAGAAACAGAAGCAGAGGCAAAGAAATCAGCGCGGTGGAGGTGCACAAGCAACAACGTGTGCTAATAATTTAAAAGCGCTGGTACCCGGATTGTTTGCTCCTTATCAAAAAGCAATGGAGGAAAAAGGAGTAAACACATTAAAAGACTTTTTAAATATATTTCCAAATTCCAAAGAACTTATGTTAAACAAAATTTTATCAATTATGGAAGACTCTTGTCTTCACACACAGGGGTCTTTATTTACAATTACTACAAATGAAGATGGTATTAGAACATTGAGCGATACACAAGGCGGAAAAACTGTATTAAATGAGAAATATGGTCTACCCGATGAATTTGGTGAACAAGAAATGCGGTTTACACATGAAGGGGAAGATAGAATTGTTGGACTATTTGATGTATTTCATGGCCCTGTAATTAATACTCTAAAGTAAACCTCGTTCTCTTAAAATCTCACGTACACTACTATGTTTATTAATTCCTTTCTCAATCTTATATGTATACGTCAAGCAATCCGTTTTTGAATCAAGAGTCGATCCCATACACAAATTCAATGTACTGGCCTCACCATACTTTGTTGGTAAGTCCATATAATGTGTAGACACTATACTAGTTGTCCGGGTCTGATATACCTGGTCCAAAAAGACTTGGGCCGCCTCGACACCATCATGTGCATTTGTACCATGAAAAATTTCATCCATCATCAAAAATGTCTGACCTTTTTTGGTTCGTTCCATGACTGTCTTAGCAAACTCAATTTCGGCTTCAAACAGACTCATTTTTCCTACAATGTCTATTGGATTCAGTGCAGTAATTATTGATTCGAAGATAGGCAAAGATGCTTTGCGGGCAAATACTATACCCACAGTCTGGTTCATGAGAACAGCATACCCAACCGATTTTAACAGAGTCGATTTTCCTCCACGATTTGGTCCTGTCAATAATATATGGGGCCGATCAAATTGTATAGAATTTAAGACAGGTTGTTTGAGACCTGGATAATAGACATCTGTCAGAGATGTTCCTGAAGAATCGGTTGAAAAGCACGTTTTCTTCTTGAGGGCTAAACAGGCTAACATATCTAGATGTCCCGCGGTTTCCAAGACTTTTTGAATCCGTGCCGGTTCATTCCATGCATCTCCAAAGACACCCAGTGCTCCGGCTGACCATGTTTCCTTTTCTATATTAATTCCTAAGAGTTCGGCTAAATCATGTGTAGTCTGTGTGAAGGTTTGGACTGATGTTGCCCTCTTTCTCATATCGGCTACAATGGACCGCATATGAATAGCCGAAGAAATCTGATTCCAAATACTGGCACCTAACATAGCCACTGCGAATCCGATATGTAAGAATTGTTCACCCATCTCTGCTATCCCACCTTTGCCGGCAAAACGCGGTGCACCAAGTACAGATGGAACTGCTTTTTTAATTGCACCTTGAATCATATCGATATATTTTGAAAAAGTCACCGGTTCTTTCAAGACACAAGTGAATAAGATTAATGGGGCCAAGAAAATGAATATTGGTAGCATGATTGAGAGGCCGGGTACAAAGATAGTACGAAGAAATACAATGATCTCGTTTAACCAGCCGAGATGATTCAATTTTGCAAAAATCGATGTATTATCCCACATAATTTGATTATAATAGTCTTTTAGACGGTCATCTTCGCTGGCTTGGCCAACGGAAACTACGTCTTCTTCTGTCTCTTTTAATACTTTGAGAAGTGATGTTACCTTTGATTCTTTGATTTTTAATTTTATATCACGGAGTTCATCTTGTCGTCGTTCAATCTCATCTGTGTCTGATATCGGGGCGGATAATCGGGCTCTTAATGTTTCACGTCCCACTTGGGTAGCAGGATTGAATGCATCTACGACAACATTTAAATCAAGATCATTTGCATTCAGAAATACCATTATTTATGACCGTGTTTCTATTCTACGGTTGTAACCGTAAAGGTAAAAACCGTAAAGGTAATAACCGTAAAAAAGTTGACTTAAGGCCACGTTATACTAACAATGTTAGGTTCCATGACGACCATGGAACAAATTAGCGAAGTCAACCGGTATATGCAGATTCCGTTTGCGTGCCCACTAGATGTGAGAGCAAAGATTGCTACTCTTCGGATACCTGCGGATGAAGGTCATAGCCGTATCATGACAAATTGGCGTGCAGGTCCTGGTCCTCGTCCAGCCGGAGGTTCTCGACCTGTTCAAGGTCAAGGGCAAGGGCCACAAGGACAGGGGCAGTCAAAACGTATCATTCATGGTCCCGCTCCTCGTTACGGTAACAAGGGAAAGGCCGACGTAACAGTGGAAGAGCGGATGATGGACCGTATCCGTGACAAGATGAACAAGTTCAGCATTGCTACCTATGATCCTACCAAGGCCTGGCTGAGTCAACTTCTAGACAGTGGCGAGACCGATTTTCTTACCGACTTTATTACACTGGTCTTTGAAAAGGCCGCCACAGAAAAAATGTTCTGTCCCCTATATGCTCGTCTTATTACGGAGCTTCGATCTGAGTTTCCTCATCTTGACAATGAGACGAAACGCATTTTCTCCGAGTTCATGAACATCTTTGTAGAGGCAAACGAGGAGGAAGGAGCCGGTTATCAGGCCTTTCTTGCATTTCGTGAGAGACGCAAGTTCCGCAGAGGTTACAGTACATTTGTAGCAGAGATTGCCAAAAACAAGGTGATTACTACCGAGGATGTACTCCGCACATGTTCCATCATTCTAGATGGTCTTGTGGTAGCTAAGGGCCAGGAAGATCAACATCTTCTATGTGAGGAGTATGCTGACTGTCTCACCGTTCTCATGAAAGGCATTGATGCAGGCCCCATTATTTCTAAAGTTAAACTGGCTATGGACCGTGTCGGATCTCCTAGCCTGTCGAACAAGGCACGCTTTGCACTAATGGACATTCTTGGCATGTAATTATTTCTCAAATTTTCCGGTACGTGGATTACGGGGTAGAAGTTCAACATTTCCTGTACCTAATCTAGGTCTAACAGTTTCACTTGAACTTGATTTTTGTGTTTTTGATCTTAATTTTGATATTGATTGTGTTTGTGTTTGTGTTCTTTCATATTGTTCTGTGTATTTTCTTAAACTTGCATTTAGTTTTTTTCTGGTATTTGAACTAGTACTAATACGAGGAAAATTTGGATGTTCATTAAATGGATCTATTACAGTTACTCTTTCAAAAAAGTCTTGTTCTAATGGATTAGCGGGTTTTCCACTCAAAATTCGGTGCCAACCTACTTTTTTTTCAGTGGATAAATTTCCTGACATAAATTCTGTGCGCAGTTTTTTTAATTCTGATTTAATAAAAGATTGTCTTTTGGTTTCAAAATAAGAACCGCGACGTTGAGTTGATTGTGCACCGCCCATACTAATATAGATAGAATTTTGTAATTTCTATTATATGCTTTAAATTTGACAGGGGTAGGCAAAACATAACCCTTAATAAGATGCCCCGTATTTACAAGGCTCCAAAGGACAAGAAGGACAAGGCCAAGGAGAAGGACAAGGAGAAGGCAAAAGAACCTTCCAAGCGCCGGGCCCGTCCTGATAGTGATGATAGTAGTGTTGATTCACATGGTAATATTAGGGGTCTAATAGATTCATCTGAATCTGAAACCGAAGAGTCTGAGTCATCTTGGGTTCCTTCTTCTTCTAGCGAGGAACCCAAGACTGGTTTTCAACCACGTAGGCGCGCCGCTGTAAAAGCAGAAAAGGCTATTAAGGAAGAGCTTACTAAACCTGCAAAAGAAGAGGATGATGAAGATGATGAAGACGAGGAGGATGACGATGACGATGATGAATCCGAAGCACAAGAGAGCCGTGGGCAAATTCAACTTCTGATTTCTGATTTCGGTGGTGAAACCGGTCCTCCTAAACCCAAGAAGTATAAGCTAAAGTCTGAGTCCGAGGCAGTGCGCCGATTTGTGAAACTTGTGCAAACAGAGGAGCCCGAAGAGGATGACATTGATCGTGATATTGGGTATTTCAAGGGTCTAAGTCCTACATCCCAGGAAAAACTTCTCACAAAACTCCAAAATAAGATTGAACCTGCCGAGCCCACTATTCCTCTTCGATTCCAGATTCTTGCCAAAGATGTACCTGCCGAGGTAGAGCGTGTAGCTCTTTCAAAGTATTCTGCCCTTCAGAATATTGATCCTAGCTCTCCTGAGTTTTACAAGGCAAGCCAGTGGGTGAATGGATATACACGTCTTCCTCTTGGAATTTTCAAGGACTTACCTGTCAAGCTCGAAGATGGCCCCGAGCCTTGTCAGAAGTTTGTATCCAGTGTTCGTAAACACATGGACGATGCCATTTATGGACACGAAGAGGCCAAGTTACAGATTCTACAATTTGTGTCTTCCTGGATCTCCAATCCAAATGGTGCAGGCAACGTTCTGAGTATCCACGGTCCTCCAGGTGTTGGAAAGACAACTCTTATTAAAGATGGTGTAGCAAAGGCATTGAATAGGCCATTCCATTTCATTACTCTGGGCGGTGCAACGGATTCCTCGTATCTAGATGGTCACTCCTATACCTATGAGGGCTCAACATGGGGTCGTATTGTAGACATTCTTCTCAAGTCGAATTGCATGAATCCTATTATCTACTTTGATGAGCTGGACAAGGTTTCTGAAACACCCAAGGGCGAGGAGATTAATAATCTGTTGATTCATCTGACTGATGGATCCCAGAATGACCGCTTCCAAGACAAGTATTTCTCAGGTATTGATCTCAATCTGAGCCGGTGTCTCTTTATCTTCTCTCATAACAACCATGAGAAGGTGAATCCTATTCTACGTGACCGTATGTACAATATTCAGGTGGGTGGATTCAATTTGAAAGAGAAACTGGTCATTTCCGAACAATATCTGGTTCATGCTGCATTGAAGGAAGTGAATCTCTTTGAAAAGATCAGTATTACAAAGGAGATTCTGACTCAGATTATTGAGAATTTTACAGGTGATGAGAAGGGTGTCCGCGAGCTGAAACGGTGCATTCAGACAATTGTATCAAAGATGAATATGTTACGGTTCTACAATGATCCGGCCAAGGTTCCCTTTGCTATTCCGGGTTTTAGTCTACCATTTATACTCAAGAAGGAGCATGTAGAGCTCTTTCTTAAGAAGAAACCATTGTTAGATGCAAGTATTGCACATTTGTATACCTAAAAGGTGGGTAGGCCCA
>Ga0214923_10000967_pt1 | contig 42098 bp, 39 predicted proteins | sample LL1510_MetaG_FD_177993 | JGI IMG/M metagenome (GOLD analysis project Ga0214923, IMG submission 177993) | Freshwater microbial communities from Lake Lanier, Atlanta, Georgia, United States - LL-1510 | ecosystem: Environmental > Aquatic > Freshwater > Lake | place: USA: Georgia | collected... | reverse complement strand
CTGCCATCAGGCAATACGTTAACTACTTCTTCAAACTTTTTTGTGAGTGTGGGCTTTCCATAAGAAGCAAGCCCCATCACTTTGCCTTCTCCGCTATGGGCTTTGAAACCCAAGTAGGTAGTGACAGCAGAGTAGATGAGTCCCAAAGATTCTGGGTATCGCATTTCTTTAAGAAGCTGAATGGTATTTCCCCGGGCAGTGCCACAACTAAGGCTTGCCCATTCCCCCACTGAGTCTGCGGTGCAAATGGCAGCTTCTTCAAAGGGCGACATAAAAAAAGAGCTTGCTGCGTGCGAAAGATGGTGGGGAATGAAGTATGTCTTTTTCTCAAAGCCCAGCTCTTCTTGAAGAGTAAGGGGCAGAGAGAGGCGTTCTTGAAACCATTTCGGAAGCGATCGTCGAAAGCTTGGGTAGCTTTTGGGCCAAGATGTTAAGTGATCAAAGATAACTCGGTAAAATTTGTAGTAAGGCTTTTCGTAAAAACCGATATGATCGATTTCTGTAGGGCTTAGCCCAGCCGTTTGAAAGCAACTATTAATGGCCTGGATCGGAAAAACAGGGGTGTTTTTTTGGCGATTGAAGCGCTCTTCTTGGGCAGCCGCCACGAGTTTTCCATCAACCCAGAGACTCGCCGCCGAGTCATGAAAATAAGAGGAAAGCCCTAAGATAACCATTTAAATTAAAGACCCGCGTAAATAAAAGTAGTGATGACCGAAGGCCCGGCAACCAGGGCCACAAAAGCTAAAAAGGTCAACATGATGAGGATAGGAGCTAAGAAATAAATTTTATGAGTTTTAATAAGCTCCCACATCTGCTTAAAGATATAAAAAAATTTTTTCATGAAGTTTCCTCAGCTCTGTTTAAAAAAAGTATCGGGACTTGGACTCTCCAAAGCGGGTTTGAGCCAATAAGAATCTGCGCCGGTTCTCTCTTTTTCTAGCCTTCTTTTTCCTATAAGTTTAGCAAACAGCGAAAACCAGCTAAATACAAAAAAATAGAGAAAGAAAAGCGCGCTAGTGAGAAGAACTTTTTGAGAAATCATGAAAACCAATGATCCAATGCGCCTAACTGTGTCTAGAAGTTTCTTCATGCCAAGCTCTTTACCCCCTTTACGGCACTCTGCCTCAAAAACGTTAGTAATTCTTGAGATATAAGTCCCTGTCTATCATTAAAACTTTCAATCTCTTCGGTAGCGATCTCTGCCGGCTTCTCAGAAATTCCTAGTTTCAGAAATTGAGATTCTATTTCCCGATAACTGATTTCCTTCATTGGGGTAGTCATTCCATATTTAAAGCCAGCTAGCGCCGCTTGGTCATCGAGATCCGATGATTGTGCCCATATTTTGATCCAAAAAGCTTGTTCCTCATCATTCATTCTCCAACACCGGTTCATCATTTTGTGAAAAACATGCGAGCGGTATTGGAAAAAATCGTGAATACCGACTGGAACTGAATCGGAATCCTGCGTGGGATCAAGTTTTAAACAATGAAAAGTCTCTTCAATAATCGCTCGAAAAGGTCTTTGAATAAACTCTCTCGATTCCCTCCAATCCCGCCCGAGAGCGACTGTTTTCATGGTTTTTATAAAAGTTTCAGTGAAAAAAAGAGTCCCTCGGTGAACTTGGCCCATGAAACGGCATCGGAGAGTGCATTTGAGGTGGTGAAACTTAGGTAGAATTTCTTTCGCCAGATAGAGTGTTCTCTCAGGATCAGTAATAAAAATATCACTATCTAGCGTTAGGACTGGGCCCTTAAGAGTGCTTAAGAAATCAATGAAATCCAAAACATTTTGATGGCTTGAGTTTTTAGCATTTCCAAAAGTTGAAACTGAAATCTTGGAAAAAAGAGCCTTATGATATATTTCGGAAAAGTTTGCGGTTCTCTCCCCTGCTTGCCTTATGACCAACTGCATTTTTTACCTTGAGTGTGAAGTGTTTAGTTTTGCATACAAATGGTTGTTTAATAAAAATCCAATTAAAAATTCATACAAACAACCAGCTGAAAAACTGATTTGCGCCACACATCCAACGAACGCAATAGATTCAAGCCGAGGGAAGAGCAGCGTTTTCTTTAATTTGTAATGAGTTCTGCCAAGGCCCCAAAAGTAAGAACATAGATATTTGAAGTCGAGCCGTTTTGCAGAAATTCGATGACTCACTTTTGCATTCGAGACCCAAATACGGATGAGTCCTTTTTGAATAGCTTCGTCTTGCAACCGAATTTCTTCCCCCAGTAGCTGCTGAGCCCCTTTTTTTCCCAGTCGCTCATCAAATCGAAGTTGTTGAAAAACCTCCTTTTTGACGGCAAAGTTTGCACCAAAAAAGTATTCGTTTGTAAACATAACTCGGCACGCTGAGTCCAAATTTTTTCTCAGAATTAGACCATCAAAAAACGGTGCTTTTAAAAACAAATACTTCTCTGGCGATTTTAGTTCTAGGATAGGATCAATTCTGCCGCCAAACAAGGCCCCCTCCGGAAAGCTAGATTTAGCCTTGCAAAGATTTTCTAAATACAAAGAGTCAACAAGCACATCGTCATCAAAAAAAATAATCAGGTCACCAAGAGCGCTATCGATACCAGTATTTCTAGCTCTCGACAAGCCAAGTCGAGGCTCGAAGACCATCCGAATGGGTAAAGTATCTTGAAACTCTTCTAAAACTTGAATGACCTTATCAGAGGAACCATTGATGACGACAAGAATTTCCCATTGCAATCCGTCTGGTACCAAAATTTCTGTGAGCGAAAATAGGCAATTTCTCAGACTTTGCGGTCTATTCCAAGTACAGATTATAATCGTGATCGCCATGGTGATTAAATAATCTCCGGAAAAATTTTAGATTTTGATCGAAGTAAAAATAGGCCCCTAGAAAAAGTACAAATGATGATGAAGATGTAGCTGCAAATCTCAATTGGCCATAGCTCAGAGGAAATTCCAAAACTGTTGCGAATCAGTTGCATAAGTAGAGAAATAAAACTTGCTTAATATACCAACCAAAAAAATATCATTTGAGTTAGTCTAACATCCCGATGGGATGGTAGAAAGGGAAAGGTTGGCTTTGAATTGCGATACAGCCCGGGATGCTCAGTTTCGAGAGCAGATCACGAAAATCTAATTCAAAAAGCAAAGCAAGGCGCTGCTTTTGTAGTTGTAACCTGCAATTTTGGTATGGTTACTTGGTTTAGTACAAAAGCAATTTATAAAGTAAACGGAAAGGTAAAGTTTGTGGAAGATTTCGAAATTGTTTTGACTTATGACTAACCAGAATAATTTTTAGAAAAGTAGGCTATCAATATATCTCTCCCACCCGTCTTCGCCATCGCAATAAAGATGACATGAGTCCAACACACTATCGTCTAAAGAGTCGATCATCTTCTGGCTCAAGCTGTAGGAATCTCCCGGTATTGAAAAAAAAGTTTTGGGATAATCAGATAATTGTTCTGGGATACCACCGACTGGGGTTGTAACAATAGGCTTTTGATAACACCTTGCTTGCGAAATGACGGAGGAGCCTGTGGCTCTGAGGTAAGGAGCTACTACGGTATCACACGCAGAAAACCAAATAGGCACTTCCTGCTCGGGTAACCAACCCAGATGAGAAATGCATTTGAAAGAACGTTCGTTTTGAGATAGCAGGTTCTCTATAGTTTTTCGAAGATTACCCCAAGGCTCCCCAGCTATCAGCAATGTGAAAGGTATTCTCTGAGCTACTTTTTGACACGCCTCTAAAAGAACTGACAATCCTTTGTAAGGGCGAATCAAACCAAAAAACAAGAAGACCTTATGATCCGGAGAAATATTTAAGCAAGTACGTGCGCTGGCTTTGGATATTTTGTTTTGTTCGTAGAGAAGAGGTAAGGGCTGGAAGCGAATGTTTTTTGAAGAGCTTTGAAAAATGGGGTCGAGTGGAATCTCATTTGAATGACAAAGAAAGTACTGCGAACGGCTAAGTACTTTTCTTGTTAAAAATCGAGTTAGTCGACCGGAATCATGATCAAATAAATTATGGAGAATTGTGACTGAAGGAATACGGAGATGAGAGTATAAATAATTTAAAAAGGGCAGATGTGCTTTACTCCAAAATGGGATTAAAACCTTATCAATCGATGTTTCGTGAACCGTATTAATTACTTTTGCCCAAGTCCATGGCTCTAAATACGAAAAAAGTGGTTTTGACGAAACAAACTGGGGACAGGACTTCCTGTCTTGATCTGATTTTCCTGGATAGAGCCAGCTAGGGTATTGTCTGAAAGGAGTGATAAAATCTGCCAAATATCCTCTTTGGAGAAGGCCTTGAGCGAGACGGGTGGTATACTTTGGAATGCCTCCTCGAAATGGCCAAGAGGGGCCAATCAGAGTGAGCCTTGGGCTTTTCTTAACTAGCATGGGACCCTAACATGAAAATTAGTGTACTTATTTTGACCCAGAACCGGCAAGAAGAACTTATTCATTGTGTCCTGTCTTTAAGAAGGGAACTCGCAAATTTATTAGAAATTATTATTCTGGATAATGGCTCTAACCCCCCCGTGTTGGTAACCGATTTAGCCCTAATTTCAAAAGTGAAGTTATTGAGGTCAGCAAAAAACCTTGGGGTTGCAAAAGGGAGAAATGTTTTGGCCCAAGAAGCTCGAGGTGACCTTTTATGGTTTTTAGATGATGATGCGGTTTTAGAAACTCAAGAAGTTTGTCAACTCATTAAAAGCTATTTTCGGAATGTTAGTTTAGGGGTCGTCTCTTTTAAAGTCATCAATAGCCTTACTGGTGAAGAGGAGGTAAGGTGCATTCCCGACAGGAGAAAAGACTTAACAAATCGAGATTTGACCACTTCTTATTTTGTCGGATGTTCTTTTGTAATCCGTAGAAAGGCCTTTTTTGATGCTGGTGGATTTTGGGAAGGATTCTTCTACTCTTGTGAAGAGCTGGACTTAAGTTATCGTTTATTGGAGTTAAAATATACATTGATTCGATCTTCACTTTTGAAGGTAAAACATGCTTTCTTGCCTTCTCCAAGAAGAACTTCTTTTTGGATTTATTTCAACTCAAGAAATCGGTTTTGGGCTGCTCTGCGAAACTTGCCAATGAGATATGTTGTTTCTCAATCTTTGCTGTGGTGGGGTTACACAGGTTGGGTAGCACTTGGAGAAAAGAAACCAAGATTGTGGTTCTCAGCGTTGAGAGATTCTATTCAGGGAGCCCCAGATGTTTATCTGAAAAGGAAAGTGATTTCTCATGAAACACTACAAAATATTTTAAGTTTAGGTGGCAGAGCTTGGTACTAAATTTATTAGTTCTTTCCAAAATAGATTAAGTCTCTCAGTAGGGCAGAGTTCGTTTTGGTAATAATTCCAAGCTGCATTTGAAAAGTCTTCATAATTAGAGTCAATTTCAAGAATCGTCTGCGCGATTGTACTCCAGTCGGAAATAGCCCGTCCGAAGGGATACTGATCCAGGGCACTCGTCAAAGAGGGCAAGGGAGTTACTATTACAGGTTTTTTTCTCATGCAATAGTAAGCAGTTTTTGTTGAGGCCTTTCCAATGTGGTAAAGCGTTTGATTAACCATCCAGGAATCATTTTTGGGAAAATAAGGTGCTAACCCGATATAACTGGAGTCGATGAGATGGACCAACTCTTTTTCTGATAAGAAAGAAAAAGTGAATTGGATTAGTTGTCTTTCATGTAATTTCAATAATCGTTTGTGCAATGATTTAGGAGGCTTGAAATGTGTGTGAATACGAAAATAAAAGTTGGCCGGGATTCCTTGAGCTATCACATCTAAAAGTTCTTCAATATTCCATTTTTCGATATTTCCGCAATAAAGAATCATTTTTGAATTATTTGCTTTAAAAGAACTCTTTAGTTGGGAAAAACGGGGTTCGGGAGCTACAGCGACACATCGAATTTTATCTGGGGATAGTTTTAGTTCTTTTGCGATAAGATTTTTTCGGTTGTTATCTTGGCTCAGTGCTAAACTTACCAACGGAACCATGAGTATCTCTTTTTGCGCTAACATTTTTTCGTTTTGCGTTCTGAGTTCATTGCGAAACAAAATATGGTAGGAGAGATAAATAAGAGGAGTATTTCCTCGGAACTTTAAGCGATTCAATAAACCCAAACCTGATGCATCACAAGTCACAATCAAGGAGTATTCACCAATTTTGATCCGGTGTTTAAGATCAAAAAAATAAAAAATACTCTTCCAGATTGACCAAATTTTCCAAGGACGGCTAAAGCTTTGCTTGAGAGCAGAAAGAAAAATACGCCTAACTAACCATACCCATTCGCCGATCTCCTTTCCGCTGCCTCGACAATTTTGTAAGCTGGGGCAAAAGAGATCAAACGGAAAGCCTTCACTCTCACAGCGCTCTATCAACGAAACGCAATTTGGATTAGCAGGCCAATAACTATAGGGATAAAGGAAAAGAATTTTTTTGGTTATTGACTTGTCCATTTTTGAAGTTTTCCTAAAATTTCAGGTGCAACATCTTTTTTAGTCCTTCTCAGAATTTCGTGATTGAGGTGAAGTCCTAAAGCTCTTTTAGGTGGTTTCCATGGCGAGCTTGGATCGAGTAGCAATTCTGGTTCATCCCAACTAAGTGCACAAAATTCCCAAGAGGGCCGGATGAATTGAGTTAATTCGAACTTGTTAACAGCATGATTCAAAAGCACAGGCCCGATTTGCCCCCACTCTAAATTTTTAACTGAGTGTTGAAGGGCTTGTAATTGACAGTATCGCATTATCTCTGATTGAGGTGGAGTTTTGATAACGCAACTAGCGGTTATTCTCCCCTGTTCACTGCCAAGGGTTTCACTTGCAAAAAGATATGGATATTTCTCTATTTCCCATGGGCGCAAACAAAATACATCGGTGTCAATCCAAATCCCCCCGCGTTCAAAGAGAAGTGTGTATCTGAATAGGTTAGAAAAGGCTGAGAAACTGCCCTTACCGGGTCCTTTTTGGTAGGTAAAAATGCTCTTTGAAGGCAGAATACAATGAGCATCTTTTAAATTGATTCCAGAAGGAACTTCTTGCACTGCTTCATAAACATATAAATCGATAGAATGACCAGAACGTAAAAAGCTTTTTAAACATTCAACGTGCAAGGGTTTTAAACAAGGTCCAATCCAAAGGGTTTGAAGAGTTGAAACTGACATAACACATATTTTACATTACTATTAATGCCAGAATGAAAAAACTTGTAATTCAAATTCCTTGTTGGAATGAAGAGGCAGACATTGCACGGACGCTATATTCGCTTCCTATGCAAGTAGAAGGATTTGATGTGACTGAGACCTTAGTCATTGATGATGGAAGCACTGATCAAACGGTGTTTGAAGCAAACAAAGCCGGAGCCCACCATATAATAACTTTAAACAGACACGAAGGTCTTGCCGCTGCTTTTGAAACTGGAGTTCATTACGCTCTATCAATTGGAGCGTCTGTAGTCATCAATACTGACGCTGATAATCAATACTGTGCATCCGGTATTCAAGATTTAGTAAAACCAATCTTGCAGGAAAAAATAGACATGGTGATTGGAGATAGAAACACTTCAAAATTAGGCTTTCTCCCGTTTTGGAAAAAACTACTTTATCGCATTGCAGCCCATGTCATTACATGGATTATTCGAACCAAGGCTCCAGATCCAACCAGTGGTTTTAGAGCGATGACACGAAACTTTATATCGGAAATTTCCCTCAAAGATCGACACAGTTACACCATTGAAACATTGCTTCAAGCTGTTTTCACTGGGCGAAAAGTTAAATTTGTTTCTGTAAGAACGAATCCAGTAACACGCCCTTCGCGATTAATTAAAAGCACCCTTATTTATACATTTAAAACTAGTTGGGCGATGGTTTATGCGATTTTTACATACGCAGTAAAGCCCAAGTGCCTCCGATTATTCTTCCTAAAGCAAGTTGTCCTTGAAGGGCAAGACTAAATTTTCTAGGGCCTCGGCAAGGTCTCCAAGCCAGCCACATCAAAGATGGTTTGTTTAAAAGTGTGAAGAAGTTAGGCCACATAACTTCCTTCCAGAGCTTTTTTTTTCCATCTAATAAGCACTCCATTTCCGCATCGGATACCCCCTGCCACCAAGCACGTCTTCTAAAATAAGATTGCTTCAGTCTTTCATGACCTATTTGATGAAAGACGATAATCGATGGATCATAGAAAAAGCAGAATCCGAGTCTTTCAATTTTAATTAATGTGAGAGTTTCATCATTGCTTCTCAAGTCTCCAGTCCGACGATTCATCTTCAGGTCAAAAAACCCGACTTGCTTGATCAGTGGTTTCGGAACTACTAAGTTAGCAGAGCACAAAGTTCGCGCAGGAGTTTTTTGAAAAACCTTTCCTAGATCTATTCGGCTAAGATAGTTTTCCAAAAAAGGCCCGTACCATCTAGGTAACTGCGATTTAAAATCTAATAAAACTTTTCCTCCCAAGCAGTCTGTTTCAATATTCAAGCGTTCATAACGATGCATGATACGCTCTATCCATTGGGGGTGGGGGATGATATCGTCATCAATAAAAGCGATTAATTGTCCCTTAGCAGCTTTTGCTCCCCTGTTTCGAGCAAAGTTAGAGCCGATTCTGTTTTCATAAAACACTGTCAGATTATTTATTGAGGATGAAATAGTATTTAGAAAAAGCTGTGTGTCATCATTTGAGTTATTGTTTACGATAATTATTTCCCACAAATCTGGTGAGGCGCTTTGATTCATTAGAGCCTCGAGCAACTGCTCTAATCGGTAACGTCTGTTTCGAGTGGGAATCACTATCGATAGAAATAATTGAGGGTTCATTAAGTGTTGCTTTTGATTTTAAGGATTGAATCAATTTGGTTGTAATACTTCAGACCAAGTTGATGCCACTGAAAAGATACTAATTCTGTAGGATTTGGTTTCTGCCAAGTTTGAGTATTGAGAAGTCGATTTTGAAAGTTATTAATAGAATCAACATAAAGACCGCTCAAACCGGCGAAGAATCCACGAGCTCCGATCGGAGTAGTCAACACCGGACATCCATTGCCTAAACATTCAATCAGTTTAACATTGCTTCCAGAACCCGACAGCATCGGGTTTAGAGCTATCTCGGCATTTTGAAAAAAGGGAGTAAGGTCATTTCTAGTGCCAAATCTCAACATATTGTTCGGAAGTGTGAAGTTTGGATTCACATCTCCCACTATCCAGAGGCACCATTTTTCAGCAATACTTGGGGCTGAAAAGATCGGTATTAAGTATTTGAGAGCCTTTAAGTTATGAATTGAGTGAGAGGCCAAAAGAAGCGCAGTTCGTTTTTGGGTGCTTGAGAAATCAGGAGCCGGATTGACTTTCAAATCTGAGCAGTAAATATCAAATCCATTCTCCACAATAGAGATATGTTTGTGCGGAACAATTTTTTCAAACTCACGTTGATCTTTGGAGCTTACGGCCACAACGAGGTCAGCCTCTTCAAGTGCTCTCTGCTCAGCCCGTTTCAGGGGGGCTAGTAGAGGGCGAAAGAAATTTTCATGGTAGGCTAATTCGTAATTGTGAGCAGACAGTACTTTAACAGTTGATTTGAAACGCTTTGCAAATGTCCAAAGAAAATGGGATTCGGAGATGACTGCATCAAAATGTTTTTCTATTGAATTCGGTAAAGGAAGCAATGAATTTAAATAGCTGGCCAAGGAATATGCAGGAAAACCTAGACGACTGGTAAATCCATCAATCCACTGAAGCAGATTAGGTGACTCGAAGTATTCACAATTTTCTCTAAGTTTCATTTGAGGCAAGGGCTTCAATCTGGGTGATATCAGGGCAAGAACAGTAACTTGAGCACCTTGAACAGCTAGTTCTTTCGAGAGATGGCATATTCGAGAAATTGCACCACTCCATCGATTAATCAACCGGTGATGGGTTATTACCAGAACATTCATTTTCTGAAATTCCAATTGAAAAAATTTCAAAAGTAAAGTTTACAAACAACCTGCTGATATCTTATTCTAACTTCTCAAATTATGTTCTAACAAATCATGTTCTAACAAATCATGTTCTAACAAAAAAATGTCATCAAAACGAACGCAAACTCCCTTGGTTTCTATTCACATGGTATTTAAGAATGCAGAAGCATTTATTGAGGCTGCGTTAAATAGTGTTTTTTCTCAAACCTTCCAAGATTTTGAGGTGATTTTGGTTGATGATAATAGTACCGACAACACAAAAGCTAAATTGGCGTTGTTTCATGATCCTCGGATGCGGTACTTTAAAAATTTAGGGTCAGGTCTCGGGGCAGCACGACAACTAGCATTATTAAATTCTTTTGGAGAGTGGGTGGCTGTTTTTGACGCTGATGATATTTCATTGCCCAATCGGTTGGAACTCAGTTTGGGACTTGCTAGAAAAGGAAATGTGGTAGTCAGTGGTCAGATGGATGAAATAAGTGAGGATGGACTCTCGCTCGGAAAACATCGTTTTTTTCCTACAAACGAAAACCAAATTCGAGCCTGCCTAGGAACTGGTTACAGTTTATGTCATGGTGCCAGCTTATACGAAGCGCACAGTGCAAGAGAGGTTGGTGGCTATTCCTCCGGATTTCAGCAAATTGGTGAGGATGAAGACTTGTTCATTCGTCTAGCCTCAAAAGGTCAAATAGCAAATTTAGATGTAGCCCTAATTCAGCGAAGAATACACCGGCAATCTGTTTGCACTAATTTCCAAAAAACACATTGGGTTCTGCCAATTTCTTTGTTTACTGATTCCCAATTGATAGATTCTGCTTACTTTGCCCGCTTAGGAAAAGCAGCTTTAAGGGGGGGGAGGCCTAAAGATGCAGCAAAATTTTATTGGGAAAGTCTAGCTGCCTGTCCATTAAAAATGAACGCTTGGTTTGGTTTTTTAAAGTCCTTGGTTGCGGGGGGAGGATTTGAACCTCCGACCTTCGGGTTATGAGCCCGACGAGCTACCAGGCTGCTCCACCCCGCGATAATCAGGTGGAAACACCCTAAGTCTTTTACGCACTGATGTCAATTCACTGTGGGCGGTTCTTTTGAAATAGTGGTTTCAATAAGGGGCATTTCAGCCAAATTCTCAACGGCAGCTTCGACATGAGTGATCTCTTCGTAAGTTATCGTCGATTTCTTTTTTCGGGGTCTTGGGTGAGAATTGAGAGCTGCAACTGCATTCTCGTTTTCTTCTGCAATTTCAGCATGTAAGGGAGACTCGTGAATCTCACGAGTTCCTTTTTTAGCTGAGTCGAGCATGGTCTCAATCTGAGCAAGCCCCTCTTTATCCTGTTCGCTAAGATCTTCGGCCTCTTCACCTTGCGCTACAAGGAATTTGTCCAATCCCTCTTCAAGGGTCTTAATTGGATCAACTGTATCGCCTTGAAGTTGATCAAGCTCCGTTAGTGGTGGAAGCTCAGAAAGACTACTTAAACCTAAAACCTCTAGCAATCTTGGAGTCGTGGCGTATTGAACAGGACGGCCTGGAACTTCGGCTTTTCCTGCCATTTTAACGAGGCCTCTCTCAATCAAAGTTCTCATCAAGTGAGAGCTATCAATGCCTCTTACTTGATCTACTTCATTACGAGTGATGGGCTGTCTGTAAGCAATAATCGCTAACACTTCAAGAGCCGAACGCCCCAGTCTGAAAGGTTTGGTCTCTAAAAATTTGCGGATAATTTCTGCATTTTCAGTTTTAGTCACGAAGTGAAAGCCACCTTGAGCTTCACGAAGCTCAAAACCACAACTGGGACTTAAATATCTCTCTTTGATAGCGCTTAAAGCTTCGGTGAGTGATTCTTCTTCGGGACCTTCTTCGCCAAAAACTTCTTTCAATCGGTTAACCGAAACAGGTCGATCAGAAGCAAACAGGATCGATTCAATTGCTGAAGTTAATCTTTCTAGTTCCATTACTTCTCCTAATACGAATCTAACATCCCCACATTGAGGTCATTCAGATCTTTGACCCCTCGGATTTGAATGGGTCCAAAATTTTCATGCTGGATGATTTCGATAAATTTAAGTCGAGCGAGTTCTAAAACCGCTAGGAAAGCGACGACAACATCTAAAATTTTTCTTTCTTCTTTTGCTGGGACAAGCTCAGAAAATTGAATCACTTCATTTTTTGCCAAGAATTGTCCGACCTGAACTACTTTGTCCCTGATTGAAACTGGATCGGTCGTGATAGTAAGCGCAGGTCGAATCGTTCTGTTAGTTGCTATTTTTAAACAGACCAAAAGTTGGAAAGGATCCACTGGATCGACGGGTGCATCCAATAGGGACTCTACTGGCATCATCGATTCAATAGCTCCGGGAGGTCTTACATAAATATCTCGTCCCATCCACGGAAGGGCTTCGATCTGGTCTGCTGCTTTTTTAAATCTTTCATACTCTAATAGCTGCTGCACTAGAGGCATTCTAGGATCATCTTCTTCTCCTGCCCCTTCTTCTTTGGGTAAGAGAACCAGTGATTTTAGAAGAGTGAGAGTTGCAGCCATCACCATAAACTCGCCTGCAATATTCACATCGATACTTTTCATCACTTCCAAATGCTCTAAATAAGTTTTACAAATGTGAGCTATAGGAATGTCGTAAATATTGAGCTGATCTTTTCGGATCAAATGAAGGAGTAGATCGAGCGGCCCTTCGAAATTTGGAAGAAACACGCGATAGTCTTCTTTGATCTCTCCATCCTTTTTGGGGAGAACTGTAGAATCGTTCATCGCCTTATCGAGGGCGAGTTGACCATCTACTTCTGGTGTAAAAGGAGCTGCTGATGCCATTTCCATCTATATATCACTAAAGGAACGGTTTGACGAAAGGATTAAATCGATAACTCTCCGCGTTTTTTTGTGAATGACACAAGGCGCGCAATGTTTTTAGAGAGTTCCTTTCAAAGCCGCAATTCGATCATCCAGACTTGGGTGAGTTGATAAGAGAGCCCAGATCCCTTTTCGGCCACTGATCTTAAGAGTTGCCACTGAAGGATGACTTGTGTCGATCCTTTCATATTGAGATTTCAAAGCTTGAAGTGCGCTGATCATTTTTTCTCGTCCTGCAAATTGCGCACTTCCGGCATCAGCTCGAAATTCTCTTCTCCGAGAGAAATAACAAACGACAAACATTCCGAGTAAGCTGAATAAAATTTCAAAGACATAACTACAGATATAGTAAGACATTCCCACCGAGCGACTCTCTTCCCGATCTCTATTTCCCTCAAGATAGCTACTCAGCATCCAAGCCGCAATTCTCGCAAAGAACATGACAAAAGTATTCACGATACCTTGAACTAAAGTCATGGTGACCATGTCACCATTAGCGATATGAGCCACTTCGTGGCCTAAAACACCTTCTACGGCCTGCGGGTTCATGGAGTTGAGAAGACCTGTTGAAACTGCGACTAGTGCTCTCGATTTCGAGGGACCCGTCGCAAACGCATTCACTTCAGGACTATTATAAATGCCGACTTCAGGCATGGTCGTGAGCCCAGCTCTCTGTGAGAGTCGGTGAATGAGAGTCACAAGTTCTTTCTGTTCACCACGAGCAGTGGCTGGATCAATCACTTGAACTCCCATCATCATTTTCGCCATGATTCTTGAAATAGCGAGAGAGATAAAAGCTCCAGTAAAGCCAACAACACTGCACATGGCTAAGAGTGCTTGATAATCAATTCCAGATCTCGTGAGATAGGGGCGAATACCTAAAAGGTTCAGCATCAATGAGATGGTGGTGACGACTAAAATATTTACGATAACGAATAAAAAGATGCGTTTGATCATGGCCATGAAATGACTCTCCTTAAATTTATGCTCTATATTATAGTAACGATTTTTCATCCGTCCACCCAGAAGGGGGTGGCGCACAAGATATTGAAACTACAACACAAAAAAGCTGTTTTTTGTGCGATGCAAAATTATTTCCGTGCTAAAAAATTCAAATACTGTTAAGGTGCCCAAAATTCGAGTTGAAGACTTGTGAAAACGGGTCGCTTGGTGAGCATTACATACGTACTCTTTCCGCCTGACAATTCTCACTGCTATTCGATTTAAAACTTAATGAACGCAATCATCAGGTGAAGCTGGTGCCCCTGGGGGACATCTGTGCACCTAGAAGAAGGGTATGTGAACACATTTAATACATTTAACGAACTTTCTCTTCCTGAGGCTTTATCGAAGTCTTTAGGTAAAATGAATTTTATATCTCCCACGCCAATTCAAAAACAGGCTATTCCAGTAGCTCTACAGGGAAAAGATATTTTAGGAACAGCTCAAACTGGTACCGGTAAAACAGGTGCTTTTGGAATTCCACTTTTAACAATGCTTTATTCAGAGCCTACTAAACAGGCGCTGATCTTATGTCCAACTCGGGAACTTGCAGCACAGATTAATCAAGTCTTAAGACAGATGGGTAAGGGGCTTGGAATGTGCAGTAGTTTAGTGGTGGGTGGTGAGTCTTTTCGCAGGCAACGTGACGAATTAGAAAGAGGTGCCGATTTTATTGTAGCAACTCCAGGCCGATTAAATGATCACTTGCAAGAGGGCACAGTGGATTTGAGCGGAATTAATTTCCTAGTTCTTGATGAAGTTGATCGCATGCTTGATATGGGATTTGCACCTCAGATTAAAGAGATCATGAAGCATATTTCAAGAGAACGACAAACTTTACTTTTTAGTGCGACTTTGCCCTCGGAGATTCAAGGGCTAGCCAATCAACTCATGAAAAATCCAGTGAGAGTTGCTATCGACACTGAATTAAAACCCTCAGCTCAAGTTGAACAAAAAACAGTTGAAGTGAGTATGGATGGGAAAAACAATCTCATTCTCAAAGAGCTCGAGGAGAGAAAAGGAAAAGTTTTAATTTTTGCTCGAACTCAAATTAGAACCGATCGTTTGGCGACTATGCTCTACCGAGAGGGACACCGAGTTGTAAGACTCCACGGTGGATGTACTCAATGGCAGCGAAAAGACGCTCTAGAAAAGTTTCGAAGAGGAAGCCATCCTGTTATGGTGGCAACTGATCTTGCAGGTAGGGGTATTGATGTTCTTGATATCGAACATGTGATCAATTTTGATCTTCCTGAAAACCACGAAGACTACATTCACCGAATTGGTCGAACAGGTCGATTTGGAAAAACAGGACAAGCATTGAACTTTGTGACCCCGCTCGATGTTGATGCCGAGAAAATCATTACGGGAGTGAAGCCTAAGCCCAAGTTTCAATTTAGAGGCGGCAGAGGCTTTAAAGGCAGAAGAGCCCCCTCACGAAGATTCTAAAAAAGTCTAACTCATTGACACAGGCGCCCTAGATTGTTCTTTTGGGGCCCTAAAAATCTCAAAAATTCAAGGGGTTCCTGCGTATTCCGGTAGCTAACACTTGGCTTTGTACTTGCTTGTGCTCCCCCTCGGGAGAGGCGGGAAGGGAACCGTGGGACGAGTTATTTGGCTTTTAAGCCTGTTTTTATTTTTAGCTTCACTCCATGTTTTTGGAGCGGAGCCCGTCGATTGTTCGTTTCTTTTGGGGCAAATTTTAAAGAACTCAAAAGAGCAGACAAAAGTTATTCCCGCATTGAGCGACCTTCATCTGTCTGAGCCTCCTTCATTTCATTTTCTTCACAAAAAAGTTTCAGAAAAAAATTCTAAAGAGGAAAGATTTTCAGCAGTTTCGGAATTGCTTTTGGACCAAGTGATTGCAGCCCCCGGACATCGATTCCTTAGAAAACCACAACAAGTGGAAGGGTTAGCGAAATATATTCGTGAAAATAATGGTGGAGATTTTAAACACGATAGAATTTTGCTCAATATTGTAACTGATGCCGATGGAAAAATTCGCGAAGTCGATCTTTGGAATGCCCACCATCGGTTCTTAGCTTATCGACTTGCGGGCTATGAACGATTGGGCCAGCTTAATCTCGAGAATATTGATATTTTGGTCAATGGAGTTCAGCCTTGGGGAGAACCTTGGGGGCACTATCTGCCCTCTGCAGGCATAGATCTTAATAAATTCCGAGATTATCGTGTTGTTCCTGTAGGTGGGGACATTCGTCCTGGAACTATTTCGCTCTCAGGTCGATTTACAAACTATGAATTGGGTTCCCGAAATACCATTGGTCAATTGATGACAAACACCATGAGAGACTACAAACCGAAAGTGGGTGTTTATTTTGGAACCTTTGATCCGATTCACGAAGGACATATTGCCGTTGCCAGAAATGCGCTGGAAACCGCAGGACTTGACGAGGTCCTTATAGCACCCAATTTAAACTCTCTTGAGAAACCTCATGCAACTGAATCTCGTCATAGATTAGCTATGACTGCCCTGCGTGTGCAAAAAGAAGAGGGTATTAATCTGTACACGGGAGACTCAAGCTCTCTTATTGATCAATTCGGAAGAGATCCCTTTTTTGAAAGAGTTGGACAAATTTACGGAACTAAAAAGCTTTACCAAGTGATTGGTCAGGATTCGTTTGAGAAACTAGTAGAGCAGGGTAAGGTTGATGCGGAATCTAATCGAGTTTACTTGGTTTCTCCCAGAGAAAGTAATGGAAGAGAATTAAAAATCCCAGACCCTTTAAAAGAGGTTGTTGTACTTTTGCCAATCCCTAAAGGCATGTCTTTAAGTTCAACTGAAATACGAAAGAAAATCCAATCCGGTGTTAGGCCGACTGATGAAGAAATAGATCCTACTATTTTAGATTATATTAAGAATCATAAACTCTATCAGTCCAGTCGATAAAATCAGCCATTTAAGGCTCAGCGTTCTTTATTCCGATAATGAAACGAGGAGAAGACCTGTGCTTTTAAACACCGTATTATTGTCTTTAATTGTCTTTCTGCGTTACTTGTGCTTTGCGGGTGGGCTCTATTTCCTTTGCTATGTCTGGAAAAGGTCTCAATGGGAAACCAAGAGAATCTCCTCCAAACTGCCTGACAAAGAAGTGATGAAACATGAGATTAAATACTCTGTCTTTAGCTCCATTATTTTTGGTTGGACCGGAGCTTGGATGTTTAACGCTTGGGAGAAGGGGCAAACTTTAGTTTATACAGATTTTTCAAAATACGGTTTTTGGTATGCTGTTTTTAGTTTGTTGGTAATGATGATTATTCATGATACCTATTTTTATTGGACGCACCGTCTGCTTCATCTTCCTTGGTTTTATAAAAACTTACACAAGGTTCACCACAGTGCTCCTAATCCCTCTCCTTGGGCCGCTTTTTGCTTTCATCCGGTCGAAGCTTTTTTGGAGTCGCTCTATATGCCGATCATCGCTTTCACAATTCCATGCCACATTGGTGTTGTTTTCCTTTTCTTAATGCTCATGACGATTCTGGGAGTTGTTAATCATTTAGGGTATGAGTTGTACCCCCAAGTTTTTCTTAAAAATCGATTTCTAAAAACAATAATTAGCGCTACCAATCATTCCGTCCATCATCGATTTAATAAATTTAACTATGCCCTCTATTTCACTTGGTGGGATGATATCGTTGGAACTCGATACCAATCAGACGAGACAATCCTTGGGAAAACAGTGGGAGTCGCTACTGACTCCGAACTCCATGACTTGGCTGGGCTTGCATCCGTACCTGAAGACGGTGATCCCCTTCAGGCCTAGTTTCCACGCCTCGAAGTAGAGTTTTGCAATGCCTTCCTCTCGAAAATCATTTGGTAAATTGATCGTTTTTGAAACTGCATTATCGCAAGATTCTTGAAAAGCATGTTGAATTTTTAAATGTTGCTCAGGAGAGATTTCTAAAGCTGTTGCAAAAAGTTCTTTGGTTATTCCGCTAATACCGTCGATATCTTTGAGTGTTCCATGATGAGATAATTGTTTGAGTATTTCATCTGAAAGCTTGTAAGTTTTTGCATGTTTGAGAAACAGTGGATTGACCTCTTCCAAGGTTTGTCCGCCGAGTACCTGTTTTCTTGAGAGGGCCAGAGCAAAAATCGGCTCAATGCTGGGTGAGGTGCCAGCGAGGATACTGATGGTGCCGGTGGGAGCAATAGAGGTGCAAGTGGCATTTCTTAATCTTTTATTGAGCTTGTAATAACGACTTTTTTCCCAGTTTGGAAAAACGCCTCGCTCTTTTGCTAATTCCTCTGAGGCCTCTAAAGCTGAGGTTTGAATGAATTTCATGAGCTGCTGAGCTATTGAAACGGCTTTGATAGAACTGTAGGGAATATTTAGTTGAATTAGAAGCTCATGAAAGCCCATGACTCCTAATCCAATTTTTCGGTTCCCATGAACTTGCTCTGTGATCTTTTTATCAGGAAAAGAATTGATCTCAATGACATTATCTAAAAAACGTACTGCGATTTGGACGGTTTTTTTAAGTTTTTCCCACAAAATTTCAGGTCTCGAAGTGTGGCTTACCATGTGGCTCAAATTAATTGAACCTAAGTTGCAAGCTTCAAAGGGTAGAAGCGGAACTTCTCCACAAGGGTTAGTAGCCTCAATGGCTCCTAAAGCTGGAGTGGGGTTGTCTCTTTGTATCTTATCAATAAAGATAAGGCCCGGATCTCCAGTCGACCAAGCACCTCTTACAATTTCATTAAAAAGTTCTTGGGCATCAACTTCAGCGGTGATGGTTTTAGTATAAGGGTTCTTTAATTTGAAAGTTCCTTTTTTTTCTACTGCATGCATGAATTCATCTGTGACTGCGATTGAGAGATTAAAATTGGTGAATCCCCCCTCTCGCTTTGCATGGATGAACTCTAATACATCGGGATGATCAACTCTTAAGATTCCCATGTTGGCTCCGCGTCGCTTACCACCTTGTTTGATGTTTTCAGTCGTACAGTCAAAGATTTTCATAAAAGAGACGGGACCCGAGGCTGTTCCACTTAATGAGGAAACTTTTTCTCCTTTCGGGCGAAGCTTCGAAAAGGAAAAACCAGTTCCCCCACCTGACTGCTGCACTGCTGCGGTTAATTTCAAAGTATCAAAAATCGAAGGAAGAGAATCTTCGATGGGAAGGACAAAGCATGCAGAGAGTTGACCCCGAGGAGTTCCAGCATTCATTAAAGTTGGAGAATTCGGTAGAAAATCGAGTTTACACAGAAGATCTTCAAATTTTTGTGCCCAATTTTCCACTTGAGAGGCTGCGCCAAAGTGAGATTCAGCCCTTGCAACAGCTTTGGCCACTCGATTCATCATGGCTTCAGGGCTTTCGTACACTTCACCGTTTTCACCGCGCAGTAGATATCTACTGTGGGCTACTTTCAGAGCAGATGGCGACAGGTTGATTCTCATACCTGCTATTTTATCAAGGCAGGAAACTAAAACAAAATCATTAAAACCAAAGCTCCTCGCCCTCTTCATCGTCGCGGTAGGCTGAGCGCGGTGGTAAGTTTTCAACTCCCACTGTGAAAGAACCCATGGCTGGTTTAACGAAATTAAACCAGTCCGCGAATTTAACTTTGACGCCATCAATGTGAGTGCCGGCTTGAAAAAGAATGTCTCCCGAGACCCTCATGCTTTCATCCATGAGGAGTTGAATATTAGGCCAGTGTGGGATGGGCGGTGTGGAGCCGACGTCGCAATCTGTACAAAAAGATCTCAATTCTCCTTCACTAGCGAGTCTCACATAGGTAGCTCCCAAAGCCTCTCTTACACGATGAAGTATAATTTTACGGCTTGCAGGTAAAACAAGACCGTGCGGTTTTCCATCGGCAATTACTACGACCAGTTTTGCCACTTTGTGACCTGTAACATGCTCTTGTTGAGCCAGTTCTTGAGCCGTGTAGGTCGGTGAATGATGAACCTCTTCAAAGGGAATTTTGTTTTTAATAAGCTTTTCTTTGACCCAAGGGCTTATAGCCATCAATACCTCCGGTAAGAGATTGGAACCTCGTTTAATTCGCGTTCTGTTGAAACGACATACCGAACAAAATCCGATTCGGTCAGTATCCCAACCAAATGAGTTCCATCGCAGACTGGAATGCAACCAAATTTGTTTTCCATCATGAGCATGCCAGCATCTTCTAAAGAAGTATCAGGATCGACAGTTTCGACCTCTCTTACCATAACCTCTTTAACTCTGGTTCGACTTAGAAGCTGATTGAGGTCGCTTAAGGGCAGAAAGTCAGCTGTCGTATAAGCCACTTTGATGAGGTCTCGATGGGAAATAAGTCCCAAGAGCTCGCCTGTTGAGTCGATCACTGGTAAATGGCGAATACCATTCTCAGCCATGAGGTCATTAGCAATCGAAAGATCCTCTTCTGGTTGGAGAGCAACCACATTTTCGGTCATAAGGTCTCGAACAAGCATAAAACTCCTCTTAGTTGTTAAAACTTAAGAAGAGATTTGCAACTCGAGTGCCTAAAAGTGATTGTTTAAAATTGGATTATTTTATTTATCTGGGACCCGCTTCACAGATCTCTTTATTGGCACCATCTTGAAACTTTTTAAAGTTCTTCTTAAAGAGCTCAGCCAGATGAGCAGAAGTTTTGTCGTAAGAGGCCCCATCTTTCCATGAGTTTTTGGGAATCATCATCTGGTCAGGTACTCCAGGGCACGAAGTCGGGACATGAAAGCCAAATGTTTTATCTTCGACAGTTGCAACATCACTCAATTGGTTGCTGTTAATCGCATCAACAATAGCTCGAGTGTATTTTAATGGGAATCTTTGTCCAACACCGTAGCTGCCACCAGTCCAGCCGGTATTCACCAACCATACTTTAGTGTTGTTCTCTCGGATTCGTTTCGCCAGGAGCTCTGCATATTTTGAGGGATGCCAAACCATGAAAGCTGCACCAAAACATGCGGAAAAGGTCGCTTGAGGTTCGGTGACCCCCATTTCCGTTCCTGCAACTTTTGCAGTGTATCCACTGATGAAGTGATACATTGCCTGTGCTGGCGTTAGTCTACTGACCGGCGGTAGAACTCCAAAAGCATCACAGGTTAAAAAGATGATGTTTTTAGGATGACCGCCCCTGCAGGGCATTTGAATATTTGGTATGTACTCAATCGGATAAGAGGCACGAGTATTCTCGGTGAAAGAAGCGTCATCGTAGTTTACTCTTCTATTCGACTCATCATAAACCACATTTTCTAAAACAGTTCCAAATCGAATCGCATTGTAAATTTCAGGTTCTTTTTCCTGAGAGAGGTTTATACATTTAGCGTAACATCCACCTTCGATATTAAAGATACCGTTGTCACTCCAGCAGTGTTCATCGTCTCCGATAAGATTTCGGCGAGGATCTGCAGATAATGTCGTTTTGCCAGTGCCCGAGAGACCAAAGTAAAGTGTCGTATCTCCGTCTTTTCCTTGGGTGGCTGAGCAGTGCATTGAAAGAATGTTTTGTCTGGGCATTAAATAATTCATGACACTGAAAACACCCTTTTTCATTTCGCCAGCGTACTGAGTTCCTAAAATTACAAGCTCTTTGTCCTCAAAACTGAGGTCGATGCTGGTTTTGGAAGTCATGTTACGAGTGTAACGATTCGCAGGAAATTTCCCTGCATTGTAGATTACAAAATCTGGCTCACCAAATTCTTTGAGCTGGGTCTGGCTGGGGCGAATCAGCATGTTGTGCATAAATAACGCATGGTAGGCTCTCGAACAGATAACTCTCACTTTGAGTCGGTATTGAGGATCCCATCCTGCATATCCATCGATCACAAATAATTGCTGGCAAGTGTTCAAATAATCGATCGCTCGTTCTCGATTAATTTTAAAAACTTCTGGATCAATTTTGATATTTACATCACCCCACCAAATGTTCTTGTTGCTTTCTGGGTGATCGACAATGCGTTTATCTTTTGGACTTCTCCCTGTCTTTTCTCCTGAGGAAACCACCAACGCTCCAGTTGATGAGATGGCCGAACCCTCTTCGCGTTTCAAAGCCTCTTCATAAAGTTTTGCAGGAGCTACATTTCGGTAAACTGTTTTAACGTTAATGTTGTGTTTAGATAGGTCAAAGTTTTTTTCCACATTTCACCTCTAAAAAAGAAAAGATCTAAAGAAATTTTATAGCACTAAGTCTAAAGTACGTCTACGAGGGAAAAACCTTTAAATTTAGGCTTTTTCAGGCTTGGCTGGGGAGGGTGCGGGCTCTTTTTGTGTCTTAAGGTAGTCCATGGCTAGGCGCATTCGGCGTCGGACCATCTCTTTGCCCAAAACATGAATCGTTTCCATTAAGGGGGGAGAGACCAAAGTCCCCGAAACAGCGACTCTCATAGGCATAAAGAGGTCTTTCGCTTTGATTTTGTTCTGTTCTACAAAGTTCTCCATGACCTCTTTGATTTTAGGAACAGACCATTCGTCTAAACTTTCGAAAGCTTCTAAAACATCAGAAAACCAGTTGGCTACGACCTTGCCTGCAACCCCTTTGGGAAGAATGGGGGTGTTTTCATACTTAAGATCTCCCGCAAAAAAGAAGTCTGTGTTGGGAATGAACTCTTCGAACGCTTGCACTCGTTCTTTAACCAAGGGAACAATTTGTTTCAGATAGCTCTCAGTAAAAACTTGGTCTCTTAGAAGTTTCACCCAAGTGTCATTAGAGAGTTCTTTTAAGTACTGACTGTTCATCCACAGAAGCTTGGTGAGATCAAAAACGGGCCCGCCCAAGGAGAATCTGTCCCATGAAAAGTTTTCAATCATAGTTTCTGTTGAAAAAATTTCTTGATCTCCACCCAAACTCCAACCCATGAGAGCTAAGAAGTTTCTCAAAGCTGCGGGCAAAATCCCTTTTCGTCGGTAGTACAAAATACTTGTTGGGTTTTTTCTCTTCGAAATTTTTGATTTGTCGGTGTTACGTAAAAGATTCAAGTGAGTGAACGAGGGAGCTTGCCAACCGAAAGCTTCGTACAGAAGAACGTGCTTGGGAGTTGATGAGACCCATTCTTCGCCGCGAATCACGTGAGTGATTTTCATCGCATTGTCATCAACGACACTCGCCAAGTGATAGGTTGGAAAACCATCAGCTTTTAAAAGCACTAAATCATCGAGTCTAGCGTTTTCAAATTCAACTTTGCCCCGAATTTGATCATCAAACGTAGTGACACCCGATGTGGGCATTTTAAATCGAACAGTAAACTTTTCCCCGGCTAGAGCTCTTTTGTCGGAGTCTTCACTACTGACATTTCTACAATGGCGGTCGTAACCCGGAGGTAATTTGTTCGCAGCTTGAACCTCTCTGAGTTTATCTAGCCTTTCAACGGTGCAAAAACATCGATAGGCAGCACCTTTTTGAATCAGGGTGTCTGCAGCTTTTTGGTAGAGAGGCAATCGTTCGCTCTGTTTGTAGGGGCCATAGGGGCCTCCAATATCGGGCCCTTCATCCCATTGGATTCCGAACCACTTAATGGCATCGAGAATCATGGCCTCGCTTTCAGCGCGATATCGGGTTCGGTCAGTGTCTTCAATTCTGATAATGAATTTACCACCATGTTTTTTGGCAAAAACATAGTTGAACAAAGCTATATAGGCGGTTCCTATGTGTGGATCGCCAGTAGGACTTGGAGCGATTCTAACTCTGGGGGGTGTAGTGACTGCATGGCTCATAGGTTCCCAACTTACACAGCCTTCTTTATGAAGTAAATGTGAAGTCCTTTCGGAAGAAAAGTCATGATCCTAGACTAGATTTTTGGGGTAACGCAATGTATTATCTTGCGATGGACCAAGTTTGGACAAAATATCAAAGAAAACTTAACCCTCGAGAGTTGCTGACAGTTGTAGGGGGAGTCGTATTGTTCGGTGTTGTGGGGGTGACCGGTTTTAAAGCTGTGACTACCGATCATAAGTTTTCCAAAGCTCAAAAGGACATCGAGACTTTGAAAATGGCCGTCATGTCCTACTGGAGCCATCATCAATTAGTATTTCCTAAAGATGTAGAGCGAAGTTTAGCCTCCGCGAAGCCTCAAGTCTTAAGAGAAATCCCCAAAGATCCTTGGAGCACCGACTCTAAAACCTCTGGATATGGATTTATTCAAGGAAGTGAACCCAGCATAGGGCAGTACTTCATTGTTTATACTCAAGGTCCCGAAAAGGACACTCAGCCAAGGTTAAATGCAGCCTCTCAAGTTATTGAGTACTCAGGCAGCGGAATTGTTGTTAGCAACTTGCCCACAAAAAAGATAAATTAAAATATGTTTGAGAGTGTAAATTTTGATCTCCCATCAACTTGGGTAAAATTTCGTCCAAGTCTATGCGATGGATGTACTTCACTTTGTTGTTCGTTACCGTTAGAGATCGACAAATATGATCTGCTAAAGCTTGAGTTGATTTCCGAAGATGAGTTTCATGGAAGCTTAAAAAAGGTAGCTCGTAGGCTTGAGTCAGAAGGAATTGTTAAAAGCTTTCGAGCTTCGACGGGGCTTTTTATAATGGGGCAACAAACTAGCGGAGAGTGTATTTTTCTAAACTCAGAGAAACGATGCTCAGTTTATGAAAAAAGGCCTAGAGTGTGTCGAGAATTTCCAAAAATTGGACCGAGACCGGGGTATTGTCCATGCATCAAAAAGTAAGAGGAAATACTGGAAAAAAATTTGATGAAAAAAAACTGCCTCAAGGTCTGTTTTATCGAAAAGATTTTCTCAGTGCTGAAGATAAGCAAGAGGTTTTAAACTACCTAAAAACACTTCACCCTATTTGGGAACAGAGGTACTCAAAACACAATCCTCCACCTCAGGGCAAAGAACAGAGGATGTTATTGCGACCGGTATACTGGTTGGGTAATTGGCAGTTTGCATGTCTCAATTATTACCATCCGCCCAAGGGTACTCAAAATCGTTCAGTTTATGCAGAAAAGTATCCGCCTGTTCTAGCAAGAATCGTGGAAAAAGCAGAAAGAATTGCGAGACAGATTTATTCACCCAAAGATATTCCCCAAGGGTGGGAACTCAACACTTGCTTAATCAACTACTATGGAAAAAAACTTGAGAATGGAAGGTGGGTGGATGGAGCAAGGGTTGGAGAACACAAAGATTTTGAGCCAGGGCCCGTTGCTTCTCTCTCTCTTGGTGAAAGAGCAATGTTTCAATTTGTTTCCTCAGTTGGAAAAAGTTCGCCGGCTCGAGTTGTTTTTCAGCAATGGCTAGAAGATGGGTCACTTCAAATCTTTGGCTCACCCAAGTGGAAAGATGAGCTGTTTCATCGTGTTCAGAGAGTCGACAGAAAACTGGGTGCAGAACTTCCAGGCAATATGGAAGGTTTCAATGTGCGGAGAATCAATTTTACTTTTAGATATGTACCCAGAAAAGATTGGGTGAAGTACGAAAACTTACCCGAAGGTTTAAAAGAGGATGTTACTCCCTATGTTACAGAGTTAGCGAGATACTCGTCCTTTTTTTCCGGGCTTTTAAAAGATTCGAATAAAAAATGACCCAAAGGCTTGAAACAGTTCAACTCATCAACGCTTATGCGAGTGGATACTTTCCAATGCCGGAGCCTAAAACCGAAGAGATCCAGTGGTATTTTCCAGATCCGAGAGCTGTAATTCCGCTCGATGGATTTCATTGTTCCAAATCCCTAACCAAAAAAATAAATCAGGGGATTTTCTCCATGACCCTTGATCAGGATTTTGAGGGGGTCATGCATGGATGTGCGAATCGCAAGGAAACTTGGATCAACGAGGAGTTTCTAAGAGCCTATTCCGAACTGCATCGTTTAGGATTTGCTCACTCCATCGAGATATGGAGGGCCAAAAAATTGGTTGGCGGTGTATATGGAGTTTCGATTGGAGCTGCTTTTTTTGCAGAAAGTAAGTTTCATGTGGAGACAGATGCATCAAAAGTCGCTCTTTATTATTTAGTTCAGGAGCTCAATAGAAGGGGGTTTAGCCTACTCGAAGTTCAGTTTTTAACACCTCATTTGGCTCGACTGGGAGCTAAGTCAATTCCCGCCGAGCAGTATTTAGGGCAACTTAAAAAAGCTGTCTCAAGGCCTCAGAAGTGGTGAGGAGCGGTAGTATTGGAGCTTGAAAAAAATCAGATTGAAGAGATGAATTTTCGGCTCCGAAACTTAACGGCTCGAATAAAACTGGGTATCAGCGCTCGCAAGTGCTCTCGGAAGTTCACAACATCAATGAGCGAAGTTTTGCCATCTGCTGAGGCATTTAGCACTGTGGTGGCATGAATATCTTTCCAGCCCAACGAAGCTGCTGCTAAAAGATACAGAAAACTGTTTTTATCTCTCCATGGACTCGTAATGTCCTCGCCGAAGGGGCCGGCTGAGTGTGTCCGAAATGAAAAGTTCTCCATTGAATCAGCAACTTTAATTTTAGTTTTTGAGTAAACAATATCTACAGATGGACCGTCCACTAAATTAAATACTTCATAACCCATTTGTAGAAGCCTTAAGAAAACCTCGGGTTCGTGCGCTTCAGCTGAGATGTATGGGGGAATAATTTTCTCTTTGTAAAGGTCCTCTAGGATTAGCTGGTCGGTTTTTTCTAGATCGATTTTAACGTAAAGGGGGGTTCCATGTTCTTTAATAATAGAAGATGCTTTTTTTTGCGGTAGTTTAATAGCACTAAAATTATCAATTTCGCTTTCTTTGGGCTTTGGAAATTGACTCAAAATTGAGTCGAATTTGTGCAAATAAAAATCGACCGAATCTGGGCTTTCATTTGCGCTTAAAACGCAGTTTACAATAACCAAATGCCCTTCTGCGATGGACTTGTGAAATTTTTTTTTGACGAAGTTGCAAACCGCTGGGTTAGCATCTACCCCAACCACGCGGGAACTTTTTTTTAGGTAGTATTCGAGATTTAGACCTTCGTTCATTCCAAAATCGTAGATTACATCATTGTTTTTTGGGGACATTGGTCTCTCCGTTCAGACTTAACTGTACACCAATTTCTTAAGAAATTCTGGATTTTACTGTCTGAAAGCCCCAAAAGTGGTAATTTCAATTTGTGGATTCCATCAAAGCTTGGACAATTCAACTTTACGAAGACTATTTGCAGATTTTGTATGCCTACAAGATCAAACTAAAAAAACCGGTCATCGAGATTAGGCCCTTAGGTAATCGATGGGGGCAGTGGGACCCCGAGACTCGAACCTTAACCCTAGCTGTGCAGCTGATTGAAAAGCATGATTGGAATATTGTTCTGGAAATTTTGAAGCATGAAATAGCCCATCAATATGTAACCGATTTGTTTTCAAGTAACGAGAGTCACGGCCCCTTGTTTAAAGAGGCGTGCGAAAAGTTAGGTGTGGCTCATTGGGCTAGAAAAGCTGAGTCGGAGTTAGAATCCCATACAAAACTGGGAGAGTTGCCCAAAACTGATGAAGAAAATCGCTTGCTCAATCGTGTTGAAAAACTACTTGCACTTGCAACTTCTCAAAATGAACACGAAGCTCTGCTGGCTATGCAAAAAGTTCAGGAGCTTTATGCAAAATACAATTTGGATCGTATTGAAAATAAGAGGTCATCTCAATACTGCTCTCAGCTTGTTTTTACCAAAAAAAAGAGATTGGAGCGATATCAGTACGTTATTTGTTCAATCATAAATGAGCACTTTTTTGTCGAAGTAATACACGCCTCACTTTATGATTCGCTTAAAAAGACCGAGTTTAAAGTAATTGAGCTTTTGGGAACTCGGGAGAATGTGCAGATGGCTGAATATGTTTATCACTTTCTCATGAATCAGACTGAGATCCTATGGAATACCTATAAAAAGGAACGACCTCGAAATCCCAGGGCAAGAGGATCGTTTTGTTTAGGTGTAGTAAGTGGTTTTCGAGATAAACTCGACAAACACAGAAACCAAACTTTGACGAAGAGTGAGTCAATGGCGTTAGTGCTTACGAAGGATCTTGAACTGGAGGGTTACGTTCGGACTCGTTATCCGAGACTCGTGAAAATTCATCATGGCGCTCGAATTCATGAAGCGATCCATTATCATGCAGGCAAAAGTCGAGGAGCTAACATTGTGCTACACAAAGGGGTCCATTCCTCATCCAAATCATCAGGTAAGCTCCTCAAGTAACCCCAAAAGGTACGGTTTTACTTTTTATCGTCTCTAAAACTTATTTCTTCAAAATGGTTGGGTGAAGGCTGATAGATGTTTTCTAGATCCTTCCAAAAATAAGGTGAAGTTTTTCGAGTGTTTCTGATTTTGGGCGGCTGAAACGTAGAGTGCTTCAAACCTCTCTTCATATAATCGGCAAAACCGAACGGATATCCAGTATTCAGCCATTCTAAAATAGATTCAAAGTTCCCCCACTTAAACCAGTCTCCCGACCACTTCCAATGATGAATCGGCAGGGGAAAGAGAGAAGGGTTTTGGTGGGCCTTGATTGTAGAGTAGGGATAGTCTTCAACTTTTTTACAAATTTGTGCTTGCACGGGATTTCGATACACATATTTAAGGCAATGCAAAAAGTAAGTAGTGTTCGTGATGAGCGACCATTTATAAGGACCTCCAAATAAATGATTAATGCGGTTAGAGGCCCTATTCACTTTCCGGCAAACCTCTCTTAGAAGATACCTCATAGGCTCATCGATATTTCCGTCTACCGACGACGCCACCAAGTGTAGGTGATTAGACATGAGCACCAAAGCGTGGACCCGAATTCGATTTGAAACCGCTTCAGTTTTCATTGTTTCGATTAGAATATTCCAAAATTCAGACTGCGGAATATAAAACCATTCTTGGTTATTTGAGCGGGCAGTTATGTGGTACGGATATTGAGAGCTTCTTATGAGATGATTTCGGGGCATTCTTGCAGAGGTTTTTAGCAACTATTTGGCCAAATCGAATAGAAAGCTACCTGCCAGAAATAAAGCCGTACCTTTTGGGGGCGGAGGGGAGAAACTTGAGGTGGGGATAGCGGCCTTCGGCCCAAGACAGATTCCATTCTGTTTTGAAGAGCACAACTGGAAGTTGATCACGGTCGTAAACGACTAAGCAATCAGCAAATGCATTGAAATCGCGGAGCGAATCTTGAAGTTTTCCATTGTTTTCACTTTCAACCACCCATCTGGCCCGTTGGTAGGGCATCCGTTCAAGTTTTGCCGCAACATTATATTCAGTTTTTAGTCGGTGCTCGAGAACTTCGAATTGCAGGGCTCCCACAACACCTAAAACCGGAGCCACATCTCCTCGATCTTTGTGTTTAAAGATCTGAATAATCCCTTCCTCAGTCAGCTGGTCGAGACCTTTTTGGAGCTGTTTTCTTTTTAAGGGGTCAGCTGTAGTGACACTCGCAAAAAATTCAGGTGAGAAACGAGGGACCCCTTCATATTCAAAAATTCCTTTTTCACAGAGAGTATCTCCGATACGAAAATCTCCAGTGGTATCGAGCAGCCCTACAATATCTCCAGGCCAAGCCTCCTCAATGAGAACTCTCTCTTGAGCGAAGAAGTTTAAAGGCTTATTGAGTTTGTAATCTTTTTGGAGACGGCCGTGTTTAACTGTCATTCCTCGGGTGAATTTGCCAGAGCAAACACGCAAGAAAGCCACACGGTCGCGATGTTGAGGATCCATGTTGGCTTGAATTTTAAAAAATAGGCCTGAAAAATTGGGATCTGTGGGGCTCACGGGGCCTTTGTCAGTTATTCTGCCTGCTGGTGGGGGTGCCATTTTTAAAAAGTTCTGTAGGAAATGTTCCACACCAAAGTTGTTCATGGCGCTGCCAAAAAACACCGGAGTGAGCTGGCCAGCTAAAACTCTTTCCATATCCAAAGGATCACCCGCAATCTCTAGAAGTTCCAGTTGAGAGATGACCTCTTTGTGAAGCTCGCGGTAGACCTCTTTTTCCTCCTCTGTTCCGGCTATGGCCTCTAAAGAGGCAGGGTCTTCGATATTCGACACTTTAACAACAGGAATCTGTTTGGCAGCATGAGCCCTGTCGAATGATTTGAATAGATGAACTTCTTTGGTATTGCGATCGTAAACACCTTTAAAACGGTCTCCCATTCCAATCGGCCAACTTATAGGGCTTGAGCGAATTCCTAGAACCCTTTCTAATTCATCGATAAGCTCTAGGGGATCGCGCGCTGGACGGTCCATTTTGTTGATAAAAGTAAAGATAGGAAGCCCTCTGAGTCGACAGACTTCAAATAACTTTCGTGTTTGTGGTTCCACTCCCTTTGCAGCATCGATTAACATGACTGCTGCATCTACTGCTACCAAAGTTCTAAAAGTATCTTCCGAAAAGTCTTTATGACCAGGAGTATCTAGAAGGTTGACTTGATAACCATCGTAGCCAAATTGCAGAACGGAAGTACTGATAGAGATTCCTCGTTGCTTTTCTATCTCCATCCAGTCGGAAGTGGTGTTTCGTTGGCTGGCCTTGGCTTTAACTGCTCCTGCCAAATGAATGGCTCCACCATAAAGAAGAAGTTTTTCAGTTAAGGTGGTCTTACCAGCATCGGGATGAGAAATAATGGCGAAAGTCCTGCGTTTCCCTACCTGATTTTCTAACTGTTTTTGAAATTCTGAGTCCAAAGCCATAAGTTTGAGAGTTATAGCCTATTGGCCTCCAATTATCTAGTGATAGGGGCAGAGGGGCCATCGAGCTTTTTAAACAGCTCGGCAAGCATCGCTTTTCGGCTCTCTTGAGATACAGTTCTTGGACCTACTCTCTCTTCCATTAGATTTTTAGGTATTTCAAGAAGAAATCTTGAAGGGGCTGAGTCTAGTAGCTTTCCATGGCGCTGTCTTTTTTGGACTCGGCTTAAAATGAGATGCTGTTGGGCGCGAGTAACTCCCACATAAAAAAGTCTCCGTTCTTCTGGAATGTCGGACCCAAGAGTTTTGTGAGGTAGTATGTCCTCTTCGATCCCAATCAAGAAAACCACAGGGAATTCTAAACCTTTACAAGCGTGTAGGGTCATCAGTTGAACTTGGTCTTCATTTTCTTTGTCTTCTAGGGTGTCTCTCAATTCCATAGAGTCCACAAAATCACGCAGAGTTTCAACGGAGCGAGTAGATTTCTCAAATTGGCGGTCCAAAACTCTTGCAAAAATTTCTATAAGCTTCCATTTGTTATGAGCCACTAACGAATTGGTGGCCATTTTTTCAAGGTGAGATTTGTAACCAATAGAAACTAAAAAATCACAAAGATTTTCACCGGGTGTTTTGGTAGTTGCCAATAACTGGACAGGTAAATTTTTAAGAAGCAGAAAAAGATTATCTATCGCTGCACCCGCTTTTTCATCGACTCCGGCTTCTTGCCACTCCAAAGCAGCTTTCCAAAACGGCAGTTTTCTTTTTTCGCAAAGACCTTCGATATGTTCGAGTGACTTATCTCCTATACCGCGGGGAGGGGTATTTAAAATTCTTCTTAATGCCAGTTCACTTGGCTTGAGAGCGGATTTTAAGTAGGCCAAGATGTCGCGAGTCTCTTTGCGATCGAAAAAAGCGGTTCCTCCAGTCATGCTGTAGGGAACTTGCATTTTTCGAAGCTCAGCTTCGATGATGGGCCCTTGGCCGTTCGAGCGATAAAGAACAGCAATTTCACGGTTCTTGAATCCCATTTTCTTATAGTGCTGAATTTCTCCAGCGATCTGTTCTCCCTCCTCAACTTCATTTTCATAAACATAGATTTTTGGGAGATTATTTTCCGTAGGTTTTTTTGAGGGCCTCAGAATTTTTTTGTGGCGCTCATTGTTTTTCGCAATGATGGAATTCGCTACTTCTAAAATAGCAGGCGAAGATCGGTAGTTTTGTTCTAGTCGAACCACTTTGCAGTTCCGATACTGCTTTGGAAAATCTAAAATGTTTTTAATGCAGGCACCACGCCAACCATAAATTGACTGATCATCGTCACCCACAACCGTTAAGTTATTGTGCGAGGCAGTCAGTAAGCGAATCAGCTTCATCTGCATTAGATTGGTGTCTTGAAACTCGTCTACCATCACTTGTCGGAATTGTGTTTGAAGCTTTTCTCGTATCGCTTGGTTTTTTTCCATGAGTTCGATCGGTTTTAAGATCAACCCGTCGAAATCAGTCATTCCAAGTTGTTTCAGCTTTTTTTGGTAGTACGGAAGAATCCACTCCACGGCTTGTTCATATTCATCAACACTGGAAGTTGAAGTTTTACCGCTTTCTCGCCAAGAGCTCATGAGCCCTAAAATTTTGTCGGCATCGTAAGTGGTTTTATCACCGATATGAAAATCTTTTAAAACCTCTTTCACAATCGCAGATGCATCTCCAGGGTCGAGGATTCCAAAGGTTTTAGGAAGGCCAGCTTCTTTGTAAAACTCCCTTAGTATCTGAAGTCCAAAAGAGTGAAAAGTTCCAGCCCATATCGAACCGAAATTTTCTCCCAATTTACTTTTTACTCTATGCTTCAATTCCCGTGCAGCTTTGTTGGTGAAAGTCATCACACAAAGCTCTTCGGGTTTAACAATTCTCTCTTCGATGAGTCTTCCAGTTCGGGCAACTAGGACCGTGGTCTTACCTGATCCTGCTCCAGCTAAGATCAATAGAGGACCCTCATTATGAGCTGCTGCTTCTTTTTGCTCTGAATTTAGCCCAATTAGCCAATGACTTTCCAAGACCTACCCCTTTATTAAAAGTACTCCATTTTTGGTAAGTAAGGGAAAGAGTCAAGGTGTTGCTAAAAAGGCCAAGGGCCAAGGGTTTTAGAGACCTATTTTAAGAACAAACGGATAACGCCTGCTATCAAAAGAAGTAGACCAAACAGAACTACTAGGCAGGCTCCGGTGGGAAGATCAAAGATATAGGATGCCACAAGACCACAAACACTAGCCATAAAGCCGACACTCCAACCGATAGCTAGCCTGCCTTTAACCGAACTACTAAAGAGCATTCCAATAATGGATGGCACCACCAAATAAGAGAACACCAGTAAAACCCCAGCCACTTTTACTGAACTTGTGATCACAAAACCAAAGCTCGCATAGAAAAGGAGGTCCCAAAGCTTCAACGAAAGTTTCTTTGCTTTTGCTTCTTCTGGATGAAGAGAGATCAGTAGAAACTTTTTTCGAAATTTATAATGAAAAATGGAGATGGCAGTGTATAGCCCTAAAGTGGTTAAAACATCTTTCCAGCTCACCCAGAGAATGTTGCCGACCAGCATGTCTTTGATGTGTTCAGCTCCGTGGCTCGACTTATCAGTCAAAATGATAATAGCGGCACTACTGATAGCGTAAGTCACGCCGATAATAGCTTCTTGGGGAATTCTTCTCTTCTCTACATTGCGAGTTGCAGCAAAAATGGCAGCCCCTACTAAAGTAAAAGCCAAGCTCACAAAATAGGTAGCTCCGCCTTCGTGAGGTAAGCCTAATAGAAAAGCAACAGTGGCTCCGAGGGCCGCAATTTGAGCCAATGCCAAATCTACGAAAATTACTCCTCTCGATATGACGTGAATGCCTAGATAAACATGAATTCCAGTTAGAATAAGGCAAATGCAGAAAGCTGGGAGCAAAAACTGGATGACTTCCCAACTCATTTGAGTCCTTTTTCTAAATCATCGATCAAATGATCCATCCATTCATGATAGGTTTTAGATTTCTCGTCACCCCCTACATAAGCTGGCATTGAAACCAATTTAGCTTTTGTTTTTTCGGCCAAGGTTTCACCGGGTTTGGGATCAAAAAAGTTTTCAACCGCAATTAATCTCACTTTTTGATCTTGGGCCAGTTTGATGATGCTCAAAATGTGCTGAGCTGTGGGCTGAATGCCCGGTTTAGGCTCTAAAAATCCCACCATTTCAAATCCAAAGTATTTGAACAAGTAGTTGAAGCTCATGTGATATCCGATGACTTTGGTTCCATGGTAAGGAGCTAATTTCTTCTTCCAATGAGCAATTTTTTCAACCTGCTGTTTTTTGAACGAACTTAAATTTTTGCTGTAGTCTTTAGCATGGGGAGGATCTAATTGAGAAAGCCTCGAAGAGATCAATTCAGCTACGGATAAAACCCTGTCGGGATCAGCCATGAAATGGGGATTTCCTAAGGGGTGGACATCTCCCTGAGATCGATCGGCTTGGGCTCTCACATCGATAGGAGTAATGGCCTCTGAGACACTCAAGCAACCTGGTTCACCTGGCATCAATTTAGGTTGTCTAGCGCCCCTGATAAGAAGTGGTAACCATCCACTTTCGAGTTCAAGCCCGATTGAAATCAGTAAGTCGGCGCGGCTTACAGCTACGAGATAGGAGGGTTTAGCTTCAACGAAATGAGGGTCTTGTGTGCCTTTAGCAATCGAGGATACTTCAACAAATTCCCCTCCTAAAGATTGAGTTACTGAGCGCAGATCTTCAGTCGTAGTGACCACTCTGAGGTTTGCTATTGCAGTTCCTAAAGAAAAGCTACTGATGAGGATAAGTATTTTAGTAAGCATGAGCGGGATGTGAACCTATAGTTACGTTGAGTTGAAGTAAAGCCTGCCACTTGGTCTCTTGTCCCGTTTCCTGAGTTAAACCACTCTGTAATCTCACCGATGAAAACTCGGTCGGGACATAAGCTATAATGACGTTTTCTGCAGTTTGACTGTTTGTACTATCGCTCGTTAACTTGACTTGATCGTATCTACCCCCAAGCCAAAATACGGGATGAATTCTTGCCATTAATATAGAATAGATGCCGTATCCATTATCCCACTCGGGTTCCGAGAGGTTCATGTAACCTCGTCTCCAGCCCTTAATGTATTCGTTTGTCCAAACAATAGCTAAGTTGCCCCGTCCCTTGGGAGAGACATATTTCAAAGTCAGATCAATTCCCAAATAATGGGAAAGATTGTTGGCTTTGTTGTTTCCGACCGAATAAGAACCTCCAAGACCCAAAGTAGTTGAGTCGGTAATATCCCAAAGGTTTTCTAATCGGGTTACGTTGGCAAGATCCTCATCTCGGCTCGTTTGATAGACATCGGAGTTTTTAGCTGTTACTCCCGCGACGCTTAGGTTTAAGTACCAAGGGAGGGGTACCAAAATATCAGCTTGGATCCCTGAAGTATTAAAAGCCTCTTCTCCGAAAATAAGCTGATTGACTAAGGGTCTGTCGATCAGAGGTTGTGCATGAGTGTGGATCAAATTGTTTTTGCCAAAGTTTTGGAAAAACTTTCCCATTTTTAATGAGACCACTGGCAAGCCGAGAGTCGAGACCCAAGCCTCTTCAGGGCTTATCTCGCCCCCTTCAATAGAGAGAATAAAGTTAGCAAAGAAATAGGGGTCGACAGCTGCTGTAAATTGGCCCTCAAGCTCTTGAAGCTGAATGCCTTTATTCTCATTGATGGCAGGGCCCCAATTTCCTAAGAAAAGACCGTTCATACTAATGGCAGGGTTCATGGTACGGTCAACTTGTTGAGTTCCTCCCAATAGTTTTCCATAAAAAAAGGTCTCAGCAAAAAGTGAAGTCGAGAGGGTTAAAACCAAGCTAAGTACAATAATTCGCATGTAAACTCCTTCAAAAATGACGGATCGGAGAAGCTACAACTCCTCAAAATTGCAGGCAAGTTTTTATTGGAAAAAGTGACAATTTTTGTAAAACGGCCTGAAACCTCGACATAAAAGGGCAAAATGACCGAGTATTGAGGAACTCTAAGGCTCCAAGACCTTGGCATCAAAGGTGCTTTAAGCCCTCGCCGGGAGGGGTGGAGTTAATCCACTTTTAGGGCCGAATGAGAGAGAAGTTTTTACCTTTAGTTTTCGTTTCCTTATTTATTTTAATTTCAGGCTGCGGCAAAGACGAAGCAGGTCCTGCCCCAAGCAATGGCAATCCGCCAGCATCAGGATCACCTACCAATGGTGGGGGAGGGGCCAATAGCGGTGGCAATTGCTATTGCGATGAGTGTGGTTGTTTTATTTTATATGCAGACGGTTCCTACACAGATGTAGATTCCTGTGGTGCGCAACCTCAACAAGCACCCCCTCAGCAAAATTATTATCCCCAAAACTATGGAAATAACCGACCTGGGTTATTCCCTTGGTTAAGAAATCAGTTCACTAATCCTCAACAACAAGGAAATGGTTACCCCCAACAAAATTATGGGTACCCCAATCAAGGTTATGGTCCTCAGCAGGGATATGGTTACCCTCGACAAAATTATGGTTATCCGCAACAGGGTTATGGCTATCCTCAGCAGAATTACGGTTACCCTCAACAAAACTATGGGTATCCCCAGCAGGGCTATGGCTACCCCCAACAAAACTATTATGGAAGATAAGCCAAAAGTTTACTCCTAACCGCACCTAAATTAGTCCTAACATTGCTCAATTCCCCAGGCTAGTGTAACTTGCCTGAATGGGAATTGAGCCGATGCAAATTTTAAATCCTGTCAAAAGTGATATTCATTTTCCTACGTTAGAAGAGACTATTCTTAAGCATTGGAAAGAGAACAAGCTCATTGAAAAGGGGCTAGAGGCTCATCAAGGTCAAAAGTCCTTTGTTTTTTATGATGGTCCCCCCTTCGCAACGGGACTTCCTCATTATGGTCATATTTTAGCGGGAACTTTAAAAGATATTGTTCCTAGATATTGGGTCATGAAAGGGCGCTATGTTCAGCGTCGGTGGGGGTGGGATTGTCATGGCCTTCCCGTAGAGTTTGAAGTTGAAAATGAGTTGGGGCTTTCGGGTCACCGAGAAGTTGAAAAATATGGAGTCGCTAAATTCAACGAAGCCTGCCGCGGCATTGTCATGCGATACACAAAAGAGTGGGAAGAGATCATCACTCGCACGGGCCGATGGGTTGATTTCGAAAACAAGTACCGCACTATGGACACTCCTTTCATGGAAACTGTCTGGTGGGTCGTAAAACAGCTGTTTGATAAGGGGTTGGTTTTTGAAGGCCATCGAGTGATGCCCTACTCTTGGAGAATTTCAACCCCACTTTCCAACTTTGAAGCGAGCCTTAATTACAAAGAGGTCCAAGATCCTGCTCTTACCGTCCGCTTAAAAAGCTCGACCCAAAATAGGTATTATTTGGCCTGGACAACCACTCCATGGACATTACCTTCCAATTTGGCTTTGTCTGTAAATGCAGAGCTAGACTACGTGGAGATTAAAGAGTCGGCGACGGGTGAGCATTACGTTTTAGCTGAGCCTCGCCTTTCCGCTTATTACAAGTCTGATAGCGAGTATCAAGTTGTCGCGAAATTTAAGGGCAAAGATTTAGAGAACGAATCTTACGAGCCACTCTTCCCGCATTTTAAAGAGCAAAAAGCCTACGGGGCTTTCAGAATTCTCCTCGGAGACCATGTCACTGCAACTGATGGTACAGGGCTAGTTCACACAGCTCCCGCTTTCGGGGAAGAGGACTTTGAAGTTTGCTATAAATACAACATTCCTTTAGTGGACCCCGTCGATTTCGAAGGGAAGTTCACGTCTCAAATGCCGGAATTTTCTGGCATGAACATCAAAGAGGCCGATAAAGAGATCATAAAGTACCTCAAAGCTAACAATTCGGTCGTGAAGCATGAGACTTTGGTTCACAACTATCCTTTCTGTTGGAGAAGCGATACTCCACTCATGTACAAGGCTATTTCCACTTGGTTTGTGAAACTTGAGCCGCTCAAAGAAAAGCTCATTAAAAATAACAAAAAGACCCACTGGGTGCCTGAGCACTTAAGAGATGGAAGATTCGGGAACTGGCTTGAAAACGCAAGAGACTGGAACATCAGTCGGAATCGATTCTGGGGAACTCCCATTCCCATTTGGAAATCGGAAGATGGAGAGATGCACTGTGTGGGTTCTATAGAAGAGTTGGAAAAACTCACCGGTAAAAAAATAACCGATCTTCACAAACACTTTATCGATGAATTAACTTTTAAATCACCTAAAACCGGAAAACTGATGAAAAGAATTCCGGAAGTTTTAGACTGTTGGTTTGAGAGTGGTTCCATGCCCTATGGGCAGCTTCATTATCCTTTTGAGAACAAAGAAAGATTCGAAAAGACTTTCCCTGCAGACTTTATCGCAGAGGGAACCGATCAAACTCGCGGCTGGTTTTACACTTTATCTGTGATTGCGGCAGCTCTTTTCGATAAGCCGCCTTTTCAGAATGTAGTAGTGAACGGGCTTGTTCTTGCTGAAGACGGCAAGAAGATGAGTAAGCGACTCAAAAACTACCCCGATCCGAAACAGATCTTAGATACTTATGGGGCAGATGCTTTAAGAGCTTATCTCATGAGCAGTCCAGCTTCTCATGCCGAAGATTTACGTTTTTCTGAAACTGGAGTGAAAGAAGTGGTAAGAAGTGTTCTTCTTCCCCTCTGGAACGCTTATAGTTTCTTAGTGACCTATGCGAGAGCTGACCAATGGTCTCCGTCTCAGTTTGATGAGAAAAAACTAGATAAACTTGAGAATGACTTAGATAGATGGGTGATTTCTAGACTTCAATCTTTGATCAAAAGTGTCGATGAGAAAATGGCTGTTTACCACTTGTATGAGGTGGTTCCCCAAGTGATTGCGTTTATCGATGATTTAACCAATTGGTACATTCGACTAAACAGAAGAAGATTCTGGGAAGAAGAAAAAACGGCCGACAAAGACGCAGCTTATGCGACTTTGTATCATACCATCATCGAGTTTTCGAAGATCTTGGCTCCGATTCTCCCCTTTGTCACAGAGGAGATTTATCAAAATCTTCGTTTAAAATCGAAAAGCCCTGACAGCGTACATTTGTGTCTTTTCCCTGAACAAAAAGGCTCGCGTATACACACTGAACTTGAGACACAGATGTCTCTTATTCAAAACGTCGTTTCGATGGGTAGGAACGCTAGAAACACCAATAAGCTCAAGACTCGGCAGCCACTAAGGGAGATTTTAGTGATTACGAAGAATCCGAACGATCAAAAAACGGTCGAAAAATATCGAGATATCATTTTAAGCGAACTGAACATTAAGAAAGTGTCCTTTACAAATGACGAAGCCAAGTGGGTGAGTTTCTCCGCTAAGCCTAATGCAAAAGTTCTTGGGCCAAGACTTGGCCAGAAGATGAAAGCGATTTCTCAAAAAATTCGGGAACTCACTCCGGATCTCGTTGCTCAGCTTGAGAGGGAAGGTTCACTCGAAATGGAAGGGGAAAGGGTTTTCCCGAGTGATGTTGTTTTAGATCGCCAACCCAAAGTTGAAGGGGTTATCCAGACCATGGGGGGTATTACTATCTGGATTGATACCAAACTTGATAGTGGATTGATTCAGGAGGGGCAAGCGAGAGAGCTTGTTAATCGGATCCAAAAGCTTAGAAAAGACCTTAACTTTGAAGTGGTTGATAGAATTAAAGTAGCTTTTGAGACCTCACCAGAATTAAAAGCGGCGTTTGAAGCACATCGTTCCTATATTTGCTCTGAAACTTTGGCTGAGAAGTTTGTATCTCAAAATCAAAGTCAGTGGACTTCAGAGCAAGATATCGACGGAATTCCGCTAAAAATACACGTCCAAAAAGCGTAGGGATTTCTATGAAAGTTCTTAAGATGTATGAATATCCTAATTGTTCAACTTGTAAAAAAGCTTTTAAGTTTCTCGTGAACAACCAATTTGCAGTAGAGCGGGTGGATATTTTTAAAGTTGCGCCCAGTCCAACCGAACTTAAAACAATGTTGCAGTATCTCGGTGGAAATTTAAGGCGACTGTTCAATACCACTGGGACGTTGTATAAAGAGATGAAACTTTCGGAGAAACTTCCAAAAATGACTGAGGAAGAGGCGATACAATTGTTGGCCTCAAATGGTCGGCTTGTGAAGCGCCCCTTTTTGCTTTTGGACGGTAAAGGCCTTGTTGGATTCCACGAGTCGGAGTGGAAGAAGACTTTGTTAGATAAAAAGTAAGAAAAACTTAAAAAAGCTTTTAGGCTTAAATACAATGAAAAGTAAAAATCTAGATTGCTCACCTGATTTGCTTTATGGGCTACTGATTTTTTTATTAGTCGCTATTGTGACTTGGCCTTGTATTATGTTGGATCGCCCTTTTGCCGCTGATCACAGTGTTCATCTAGCCAAAACTATCAATTTAGCCAGAAACCTCTCGAAAGGGCAGGGGTTGTTTGCTTGGTCACATCTTTGGTTTGGTGGTTATCCCATGAATGTGAACTACCCCTTTTTGGGGTACCTTATTACGGTAGGTTTGCGGTGGCTATCCATCGGTATCTTGTCTTGGGATGCTTCCTATGCATTAACGATATTTCTTACCTATTATGTCTATGCTTACGGTGTTTATCGACTTGCTTCTCAAGCGTTGCCTCGTTCAGGTGCGGTTCTTGCTGCATGTTTTTCTCTGCTCGATGGCGGCGGGTTACCAACTGGAGGATATCTATGGGAAATCAAAATAGGAGTGTGGCCCTGTAAACTTGCTATTGCCTTGTGCTTACTTTGTTCAGCTTTGTACATCGAGGCATTTCGGCAGAAATCAGTTTGGAGTTATTTGCGGTCTGGGATTGTGATGGTAGCTGCCGCTATTTCCCATCCAATTTCTTTAATGTATTTTCTCATTATTGGTTTTTTTTCTTGTGTTTACGGACTGGTAAGGTCCTCGCTTTTCAAGAAAAAACCAGTTGTAAATATTGAGTACCTGTTTGTAACTTTATTACTTGTAGTTCTAGCAAGTTTATTTTGGTTTGCGCCCTTTTTCTGGGGGGTTGGTGTTGCGGATAAACTCGGGGGTGATAAATGGCACAATTTTGAAAAGTTATTCCAACTTGTTTTAAAGTTTGAATTATTTGAAAATATGCCAAAAGTAGTCTCAGGGTGCCTAATAGTCGGGTCTGTTTTTAGCTTGGTTTTTAATCGTGGCCTAAATCGACTTTTTGCCTTGATTGGATTACTAATTATCATTCTTTTGGTCAGAGAAATTAGTTCGTTTTTGGTAGCTGAGGCACCCGTTACTTTTGGTCAAAACGTTCAATTGACTCGGTGTCTGATGATAGCCAAGCCCTTTCTTGCCATTTCTGCCGCTGCTGCCATTTTTTCGATATTCGAATACTTTAAAAAATTGCTGTCGATTAACTGGGGCTTTGGGTTGGTTTCCCTTGCCTTGATTGTTGGGCTTTTCATCTCGACAATTTGGAATTTTCCCTCAATGACTCGTAAAGCAGCTTGGGACACAGTCTGGCTTTCAAGAGAGGGAAAATCCCAAAGCTTGGCTTTAGTTCGAGACTGGGTCTGTAATCAGGATGTTTCAGAGAGCAGCTTTTACAGAATTGGTTTCCTTTCCGAGAGGTTCGTTTACCGAGGTTCCCCACCAACCCATGGAATGTATAATATCAATCACTCATGTGATATTCCGTTATTCAAAATGGGTTTTACCCCTGCCGTTTCATTTAAATATCTCTCTGATGATATTCCATTTAAAGATTTAGGGAGATTGGCAGTTCGATATTTAATGGCTGATAAAGAGCAGAGTTCTCCGGATTTGAGATTTTTTAAAAAAGTTGGAGACCAATTTGTTTATGAAGTCCGAAGTTATTCGGGCGCATTTACAGTTATAGAGGGTTCTGCAAAAGTTAGACTGAAGAATTGGGGAGACGAGCTTGTAGAGTATGAGATTACTGAAAGTAAAGATGCTGTCATTGAAGTTCCAATTACTGACGTTGGTTTTTGGAGGGTGAGTCAAAATGGTCAAATCATAGAAACTCGTAATTCAGCATTAAAAGCGGGAGATTCACAAAACGGGCATCGTCGGTTGTTTCTAGTGCAAGTTCCGGTTAAAGATGGAAATTTAAAATTAGAATATCAACCACCCAGAATTATTTTGATTTTAAGTCATCTCGGATTTCTAGTTTGGTTCGGTATGATAACTGTTTATTTTTTGGGCCGGAATCCTTTTGCACACCTCAGAAAAAGTCGCCCACCGAAAGAAAATCAATCCTAATAAACGTTAATTCTAGTAACCTAAGGCTTCAAAAATATTGAACTACTGGCCAAGAAGGATTAACTTTTAAAAAAACTAAAGACAAACTAACTAATTAGAACTATAAGCTTATTTCTTCTTAAGGGCCCATAGCTCAATAGGATAGAGCACCAGATTTCTAATCTGGGGGTTGTTGGTTCGATCCCAACTGGGCCCAAAGTAAAAATCGGGCTCTTGCCCAATCATGGTGGGTAACCCAATCCAAGTCTAACCGAAACAAGCATTTAGTGGCTCTTCTCGTTTCGTAGTGGGTAATCGATAAAAAGTAATCAAGCACAGGCATTTAGGAGCCTGAGTCTATAGTTTTCAAAGCTCTTATATCCGAAGGCCCTCCTCTGGATTAGCTTTGCGAGGTTGTTA